>ERZ1643246.84-NODE-84-length-118191-cov-8.521289_pt1 | contig 118191 bp, 107 predicted proteins | sample MGYA00579265_ERZ1643246 | MGnify/ENA primary metagenome ERZ1643246 (study PRJEB29033, sample SAMEA4952261) | chicken gut metagenome | biome: Broiler Chicken; feature: Gastrointestinal Tract; material: Caecum | place: Ireland | collected 2018 | study: Broiler...
TGTTTGGAATAACTTGCAATTCCCACCGCAAAAGTGGCCAAACTTCCAAGGTCGTAAAAGCGCTAGAAAACCTAGAACGAGTAGTGAGGATGTCCAACAATTCTTTAAATAATGTTGAAGCAAGAGAATGGGTGGCAAATAGAGTGACAACAAAATCACAAAATCAGTTTTTATTTTCCTTGTAATCTCTCAGATGTATCAGTTGCTTGTCCTTTTAAACGTTTGGTCAAGGTTGTTCTCCAGCTATCTGATAGCGCATCAACTGCTAAAATTTTTTTTATACCTTCCATGTTTTTTGTATCATGATGCATAATTTGATTGGCAAATTGAATGGAAATTTGATGTGTATCATATGCTAAACACACAATTTCATCCTGCAAAGCAACCTGCCCTTCCTGCAATACACGAAAATAATAGCCAGTATAGCCCCTATTTTGCATATAAACCGGAAGTTCTTTCATATGGTAGCGCCAAATAAGTTTATAACAAGGCTGACGTGGCTGTGTCACTTGAACAACTGCCTCCCCGATTTGAAATATATCCCCTAAGTGAATTTCTGTCTCCAGCATATTTTGAACCGTTAAATTCTCACCAAATGCCGCAGGTGGCAATTCCTTAGGAAATATCGTTTGCCAATAAGTATAATGTTCAACTGAGTAAACACAAACCGCTTTATCCATCCCGCCATGATGTTTCAAATCTGCTTGCTGATCCCCAATAAACCCGGTTTTAGTTAAAAAAACAGGCCTAATGCTTGGCTGTTTGTATAAGCCCGTCATTTCTGATTTGCCATTATAATTTAATTCATTTAAACTCCCGATATTTATTGCAACAATTTTCAAAACAAATATGCTCCATTCTGTTATTGCGTTACCATTTTCTTCATCGCTTTGATCTGCCCCAAATGATCTGCCTCATGATAGATCATTAAAGCATATAAATCATGATAGGTCACAATACCTGGAACTGGAAATTCAAATGGCAATTTCTGCTCCAAAAATGTATCATCTATGTTACAAATTTTCTCCAGTTGTGTTTGTAAAGCTTTGTAAAGCTCAGAAATTGTTGGAAGCTTGTCTTCTCCCCAATCTGCTGGACTGGTTTGGGTATTAAACCATGAAACATAAGATTGCGGCAATCCGGTATCAGTTTGCGGATAGCCAAACATAAAAAACTCATTGGAAACAAGCACATGTCCAACATGCCATAAAATATTGTTGTTAAATCCTTCTGGAATTTTTGTCAATTGATCATCTGTCAAATTTTCTAAATCATTCACAACTGCTAAAAACATGCTGCTTGTTAATTCAAATGTTTTTCTCATCATACGATTCCTCCCCTTTTTGTTTTCAGTCGATTTCAATAATATGTCATGGACTGGCTATATTGCTAGATTTATTATATATCCATCTGTATCCTTTTGCATATTTTGCGCTTATTTTATTCAAGCGTACTTAAAGGTATAACGCAAGGATTTTTTTGAAGCAGCATAAACCATTGAAATAAAATCCATTTTCGTTTATTTTTTAAAAAATGCATACTGGGCAAATTGCTCTCTTCATTTTGAACATTTATTTTATCTGTTCCATAAGCAGTAAACTTATGAATGACCATTTCTTGAAATACTTGAAAATCATAAATTTTTAAACGCAAAAGCCCAATTTTTTGTGCACCGTATTCTAGTAAAGAAAGATAGATCAATTGATAAGAAGCTTCAGATGAAAGATTTAATAGTCGTGCAAGCTGCGGAATTAAACGTTCCAATAAAATTCTTTTCACATTGCCCTGCTTTTTATAAATGCGCCAAGCCATTTCACATATATAATCTCGTGGCAGTTGAAGAAACCAACTGAATATTTCTTCTTCAGAAGGTACATTTGCAAAATAATACCGATTGCCAAACAGTTTACCAAAAGCTTTTAATGCATCTAAGTAGCCCATCTGAATGTTTTGTCGCGATTGAAGCGGGTGAAATAAAAGTGAAGAGCCTAAATTACCAGACGGATAAATATGTATCACTTCCAAATTCGATTCATCTACCTTTTTTCTCAAACCAAAGCCATTTAAATGAACCACTATTATTTTTCGGTAACCTTTTTTCATTAAAAGGCGAATCGGTAAATTATCAAAAAAACAACCGTCAATAAATTTTTTGCCATCCAATTGCTCTTCACGAAAAACAGGCAAAAAAGAAGAAGCAAGCAAATAATCTTCAATTTTTCCCTTTCCAATGTCTTCAATAAAGACTTCCAATGGCTTATGGTCAGTTAAAGAAACTGTAACAAAACCAAAATCAATATTTGATTTTCGCAGTTCATCCTCATTCATATGTGTGGCAATCAATTTTTTTAAAGGGGTAATATTGAATCCTTTGTTTCCAAGTACATCCTTTAAAAAAACGAGATAAGCTTCCAAACTATCTGGTTTCTTTTTTCCATGAAAAAGCTCGTTAAAAATTTTATCATCAACGTCCAAGACATCTGTTGTTTGAATATTAGACCACAATTTTACCGCTTCATCATACTTTCCTAAAGCAAATAAAGCCCCATTTAGCGCACCGACAGATGTTCCAGTTACACCATTTATCTCAATATTCAACTCGCGAAGTGCCTGCCAAACTCCGATATGAAAGCCACCCCTTCCACCTCCGCCTTCCAATACCAAGCCATAGGTCACATATATCGCCTCCTTATTTCCATTATAACCAGATCCAATAAAAAAATATGTATTCCTTCAAATCACAAAATCGGTGCATTTTTTATACGATTTACATAAATGATGATGTTTCATATATGAAAAATGCGATTTTATAATATAAATGTCTGATCTTTTGAATATATTTATCCAAAATCTACAATATCCTCACAATTCACGTTCACTTTTTTACTAAAAATCAATATAAAACGGCTTTCAGAAAATATAAAATATTTCCAAAGCCGCAATAAAAAATAAAATTTAATTTTTAAAACTATGAATCGGTGCCGGAATACGACCACCACGGTGAATAAAAGCAGAACAATCGAAGGAATTCACCGGCATAATGGGTGCATAGCCAAGAAGCCCGCCAAATTCTACTGTATCTCCAACTTCTTTGCCAATAACTGGAATCAAACGTGCTGCTGTTGTTTTTCCGTTAATCATACCAATCGCCATCTCATCTGAAATGATTCCAGCAATTGTTTCTGGGGTCGTTGTCCCTGGAATAGCAATCATATCCAAGCCAACTGAACAAACACAAGTCATCGCTTCCAGCTTTTCCAATGTCAGTGCTCCCTCTTCAACTGCTTTAATCATGCTGGCATCTTCACTAACTGGGATAAATGCACCACTTAAGCCTCCAACATAAGAAGACGCCATAACACCACCTTTTTTTACATTGTCATTTAACAACGCCAAAGCTGCTGTTGTACCTGGTGCGCCTGCTCGCTGCAAACCGATTTCCTCTAAAATCTCTGCAATGCTATCGCCACGGGCTGGAGTTGGCGCAAGCGATAAATCAATAATTCCAAACTCCACACCTAGACGACTCGAAGCTTCTTGCGCAATCAATTGACCAACACGTGTAATTTTAAATGCCGTCTTTTTAATTGTTTCACATAAAACTTCAAAATCTTGACCACGAACAGATTCTAATGCTTTTTTTACAACACCTGGTCCACTGACACCAACATTGATCACTGTATCTGCCTCTCCGACCCCATGAAAAGCGCCTGCCATAAACGGATTATCCTCTGGTGCATTACAAAATACAACAAGTTTGGCACAGCCAATGGAATCGCGATCTGCAGTCTTCACCGCTGTTTGATGAATCACTTCACCCATTTTCGCAATCGCATCCATATTCATACCCGATTTGGTTGAAGCCAAATTAATGGAAGAACAAACTCGGTTCGTTACACACATGGCTTCAGGAATAGACTCAATTAAAATACAGTCAGATGGTGTCATCCCTTTTTGTACAAGCGCAGAAAAACCACCGATAAAATTAACACCAACTGTTTCTGCTGCCCGATCCAGCGCTTTTGCAATGGGTACATATGTATCGGTTTTGCAGCCTGCTGCCGCAATGGCAATCGGTGTAACAGAAATTCGCTTATTGACAACTGGGATACCAAATTCTTTTTCTAGCTGCTCACCAACCTCTACCAATTTTTTTGCCTTTGTTGTAATTTTATTGTATATATTTTCACAAAAAACATTGATGTCCTCATGTGCACAATCTAGTAGACCAATCCCCATTGTAATGGTTCTAACATCAAATTTTTCCTGCTGAATCATGCGATTTGTTTCTTGAACCTCATAAATGTTAATCATATTTGACAATCCCTCCTATACGCCTATAAGCGATGCATAGCATTGAAAATTCCTTCATGTTGCAAACGAACGACTACACCAACACCTTCGCCTTCTGTTTCAAGTGTTTCTGCCAAATGATGAAACGTACATTTCATTTTTGATAAGTCTACAACCATCATCATATTGAAGTAACCACCAACAATCGTTTGTGAAATATCTAGAATGTTCACATCGTTCTCTGACAATACATTACAGATTTTTGCAATAATTCCTACACTGTCTTTTCCTACAACGGTAATAATCCCCTTCATAGCTTTTGCTCCTTTAATATGATTTTACTTTGCTATAAAGGTAAATTATAGCATAAGTCCATCCAATGTACGAGAATCTTTATAAAAATGCAGGTCAACATTACCATATTTTTAAAAAACATTTTTCTTTTGGAAGAATTAGAACGGGCTTTATTTTTTTCGCTCTTTTCTCATGCCTAGATTCCATGATAAAATAACTATATTCTTTAATTAAACAAAGCTTAGAGGTGATCTTTATGGCTATCACAGTTATTACCGACAGTACGGCGTATTTGCCTGAAGCATATATTCAACAATATCAAATTCAAGTTGTATCATTAAATGTAATTATGGATCAAAAAAGTTATCGTGAATTGGATTTGTCCAATGAAACCTTTTACCAAGAAATGACAAAACGTCAAGAGATCCCAAAGTCCTCACAGCCAACACCTGATGAATTTATCCAATGTTTTGAAATAGCTGCACAAAACGGAAATGATATTGTTGGTATTTTTATTTCTGGGGAACTAAGTGGCACCTTTAATAATGCCAATGTATATAAAGCGATGATTTTAGAAAAATATCCTGAAATCAAAATTGAAATTATTGACTCGCGTACATGCTGTATGCAGATGGGATATGCAGTTTTAGAGGCTGCCAAGGCGGCTGCCAACAAAAAAAGTTTTGATGAAGTCATTCACATCGCCAAGCATGTTCTTCAGCATTCCCGATTTTTATTTTCTCCAGATACATTGGAATATCTAAAAAAAGGTGGGAGAATTGGCGGAGCAGCGGCTCTAATCGGCAATTTATTTCAAATTAAGCCAATTTTAACCGTAAAAGACGGAAAAGCTGATGTATTTACGAAAGTTCGAACACGCAAAAAAGCAATGGACACCATTGTTCAACAATTTATTGAGGAAGTTGGAGAAAAAGGTTTTGGCGGAGCAACTGTTCATCATATTCATTGTGAAGAAGAAGGTCAGCTACTGGCCAAACGAATCAAGGAAAAATTCGGACAAGTGGTACCGATTCAATCCATTGGTCCAATTATTGGGATTCATGTGGGTCCGGGTAGCATTGGCATTGCCTATCACTTTCATCCATTAAATAACGAAAAATAATTTCTATATGATAAATTACTGTTTATAAAAAAATAGATACAGTTTGCAAAAAAATTGCTGAAAATCAATTAGTCTCACACACGATGCATACATCTATAGCTTTCCTAAATTTTTTGGTGAATTTTAAAAAATAATATTTGTTTTTGAGTTGCTAAGAAGAATTAACCCGTGAAAACCATTACAAATACTGACTTTTTCGCCCATTAAGGCACTTGAAACTACAACCATTTTTGATGTTGTGGTGCTCAAATGGTGCCCGAATTTCCTGTGGTGATATAAAATGCTATAAATGATATAAGACAGTACAATAATATACGAGGCGAAAGCACTCGTTTTTTTGCTTTTCTTCTTTGCTATTCCTCAAAAGCAGAGAAATGATAAATTCACAATTTTGTGATATTATATATACATCGTTGAAATTAATAAATTGGAAGTTGGGAAGGAAATATAGTGGAGTTTGGTTGGATAAATGGTTGGGGCGCAACGATTGTAATAATCATGCTTATTCCAAATATTATTTTTACAATTAGAAATCCGCATTTAGAAAACAAATGCGAAAATGCGATTATGAACACGATTGAACAGGTTGGTCGATATACAAGCATGGCATTAATGATTGTTCCCGTTTTAGCATGGAAATTTGGTTTTAAAAGTGTTCTTGAGATGATTTTCTATGTAGTAGTAACAAGCGTATTATTGTTACTATATTTGGTGGTTTGGTTCTTTTATTTAAAATCACAGTCAAAGAATAAAGCAATAATATTAGCGTTATTGCCAACAATGATATTTGTTATCAGTGGTATCCTGTTAAGACATTGGCTACTTATGATTGCAGGAATATTGTTCGGAATAGGACACATATATGTTACTTTACAAAATAGCAAAAAATAAATTCAAATTTGTGAGGGATTGGGCTTATCTCAACAAGCATTTGGCAGGAGAAAATATGGAAAGTGGCTACCCCTTTCCTATGCTTGCTACGGAACTTTTTACAAAAGAACGGAAAGGAATGGATAATCAAAACAGTAAGGATTTTCCCACAAGATGTTCGCAGTTAAATAACTTTTTTGAAAGAGAAAGTATAAAAACCTGTCCTATTGGTTTTGTTCCTGTAAAGCCTTTGCTTACAAGGCTTATTGAGCTTTTAATGCGTAACATAAGAGCATAAAATCAGGTCGCCCTAACAGCCTTTGGGGCGTGATAACACCGCCCTATGTTTCTGTGTATTGCCTTATTTGTGGTGCTAAAATGGTGACCACCTTTACAAAACCAACTTATACGGCGATATGAGAAGATACAAGCATGAACGGGGAAACCATTGAAAACACAGGCTTCTCCATCGCTTATATAAGCATTTGCAAGAAGTTACAAGACGATTTCCGTCTATAAAATTAATAAAAAAAGATTTTCTTTTAGCATATGACCTCCTAAGATTATACAATATGTTATATTTAAATGTGACCACCATTAGAAAAAGAAAGACATTTATTCAAAAAAAAACGAAGCTGCATTTGAAGGATGAACAAGTTATATCTCCATGCATAGGATATATATGAAAAATCCCTTATCTTTTATTTCCTAGCCGGATTTCAAAATTTTCATCCTTGCAGATTCAGCTTTTGTTCCTCCTGTTCTCTCAAAATTATAAATATCACTATACACTTTGTATCTAAACATTTACATGTTTCAAAGTGAAATAATGACCTCTGCAAATCAATGCTTCGATTCGATACTTGGTTTCTAGGGCAAGCAGATACAAATTCTACGTGAAGCTTTCTTTCTAATATACATATATCTTCACCAAATTGAACCAAACATCAAGAATTGAAACTACCCTTATTGTACAAATCAATAATATTTTTGAATATTGGTAATAAAATGGAATTATTCTGCTCATTACTCTACTTGAATTGTTCTTACGCCCTAGAACAAAATTTTCTTATATAAAAAATAATTGAGATCACAAGATTTTGAACGTTATTTTCAATAATTTGTTATATTATAAATTTTTTATTATTTATTAATGAAAATGAGCCCTCTTTCTAAAGAAAAAACATGATACAAACCAGTGTTTTACCTATTTGTTTCATCCCTCTTTGATTGCCTATTTCTTTTCAACTATAATTTTATTGAAATAAATTACGATATATAAAATTTTTTTGTAATATATTTATTTCTAACTAAGGACTAGAAAATAAACCAAAATTCGCAGTAAACCATTACACAAAGTTTCTATACTTTTATTCTGCATCAATTTGTTCTTCTTGTTTTGCTTCGATTTCCAACAATTTTGAAACAACATACTCCGTATTTAACATTTTCCAATAAATTTGTTGCATTTTGCCTACCTTATGCATTTCTGATAATTCTATTCGTGATGTCTCCATTTTTAAATCAAGCCAGTCTATTGGATTGGATAAATGAATCATATATAGCATACGTTCACCTTTTGACCACTCAAAATGATCAAAATAATTGATCATCCAATTCCATTTGGTTTCATTATGCAGTGGCAAACCTTGCAATAATTCATGACTAACTTGAAGCAAGTCATTCACTGGAGAAGCTGTTCTTGATTTTTCAAAATTAATAAAATATCCTCTACCTGTTTGATCCACCACATAATGCCCTAAAGATAAATCCCCATGATTGGTTACCGTTCGACTTTCTTTTGTTTCTTTTGCCCATGCTTCCCATTCTTCAAGTTTTGTTTGTGAAAATTCAATTGCCTGCTTGGTTTTAAAATAAGTAGTACAAAAAAACAATTCTGATGGAGACATGTACGTTTTATATTCACAACGTGTCAATTCATCCGCTAAATTTTCTTTAACAAATTCAAGTTGTGCGCGAAGACCTTCAGCATAATTTTCAATTTCTTGTGGATCAACCGATTGTATATCTACTGTTTTATGGTGTAAAATGGAAAGCTGCTTAAACATTTGTTCGTAGCGATATTTCTGATTTGATGTTCCATTTTCTTCATACCAAGGCATTAAATAATAAAAACCTTCAGCATTTTCTATCAAGTATTCTCCCTGATTGCCTCGAAAAATTGGTGCAATATTTTGAAAACCACGTTGAAATAAACTGCTGACTGTTTCAATCATATCAATCGGATTTCTTGTTGCTCGTTCATATTTCTTTAATGCATAATTGCCAAATGGTGTATAAATTTTCAAAACTTTCCCGTATGGCTCTACATAACGTGGAACAATTTTATAAGCTTCTAATACTTTTCGAAGCTCTACCGGATCATCCAACATTTCGCTTTCTCCTTTCATTTTTCATATAAAAAGCCCTATCTGTATTTGTTACAAATAGAGCTTTTGAATAAAGATAAAATGAATCTTATAATCGTTTTATTCCAACCTCTTTAATTGGAATATAAATCGGCTGCCCAACACATAGCTCATCCTCTGTTAGCTGATTACACTTATGGATATGGTGAATGGGAACATTAAATTTAATTGCCAATGATTGTACCGAATCACCTTGTTGAACAAAATAAATTTTCATTTGTGTACGTTTTTCCTCTTTTGATTGAAACAATTTTGCCAAATAAAGAGCGTTGTCAGGAACGGGAGTCTCGGTTTCTGGCATATTTTCAGTAGATGATGGAATCTGTTCCTTTATATCAGATTCATCGATTTGAACCTTTTGTGGCCCATCTGTCAAATCATATACTGCCAAATGTTTTACATCCGACTGTTCTATTTTCGTTTCTTTTCGTGTAACATCCTTTTGCTGCATCTGTTCTGAATCTTCTATCACTTCCGTCAAATCTTCATCTTTCGTCTGATGATTAATCAGTTGTTCATTTTCAGATATTGATTCTTGTTTTGCAAAAGATTGATGCTGCTCATCTTGCTTTAGCAATCCTGAAAACAATCGAGAAAAATCGGCTACTTTAGCTGATGGCTCAGTTGATGTCGCCAGATCTTCAGATAAAACATCAAATGTAGAATCCATTACAGAATGTGCAGATGAAGGCACAGATAAATCAACGGATTCAAGCGGATCCGGTGTGATATTTTCTAAAGAATGATCCAAAGGCTGTCTCTCTACTTCTTTGTATAGAAACTTCGACAGATCAACGTAGTTAGGCATATTTTCATTTTCCTGCTCATTCTCTTCCTGACGATCAGTTGAAAATTGTGACAAATCTGCTGGTGTCACATCAGAGGTAGAATAACTGTCGGTGATTTGCTCAACGGTTTGATATGATGCTTGAGTCGATGTGGACGGTTCAGAACAATCGGTTGAATCAACTTCAGATGCAAAAAAAGCTCTTTTAGAATACATATCTGGTGCAGTAAACGGTGCTTTCGGCTTAGGTGGTAAATCCAAGTGAGGTTTCTCGAACATCTGTTCCATTTCAAAAATTTTCTTTTCTGCTTGAACAAGCACTGGTATTTCAATTGGTTGGGTTTGTTCTGGTATTGCTTCTGATGGTCGTATCGTTTGATTTTCCAATGATGCATTCTGTTCCCATGCTGGCTGATGATAAGATGCAGAAGATAATCCAGTTTCTGTATCCGTTTTTTGAATTTTGAATTCTACTGGTAACGCGTCTGCTTCTTGAATATTTATCATATTTGGATCGGAATTTGTTAGTTGAGTTTCTGTTTCCCACTTTGCTAGCTTATCTTGTTGGGAATCTGTAAAACATGCTTTGGGTTCCCGAGTACTTTCCTCACTTTCTATGAATTGACTTTGTACTTCATCTAAACTATGCGATAAAGCATCTGTAAAAATCGGTTCTTCTGGATATTGTACACAATTCTTTCGCTCCTCATCCAACTGATCCAAAGGCTCCAAATCATTTTCATCGGGATTGAAAGAGTGAAATTCCGATTGATGAACTTCAGTTTCATAGAATAAGGAAGATGGCGTGTCTGCATTTGGTACTTGAGTTTGTTCAATCAAAACTTCTTCTGTTTCTCTCATATTCTGTTCTGTATAAATTTGGGGAATCTCTGCTTTATATACATGCATTTCATCTTCTATGACTTCGCGCTCTACCTTAGTTTGTGTCTCTTTCTCTTCCATTACTTTTTGTGCATGAATGCCAGATATTTCAATATCTGCTTGTATTTCCAAACAATTTTCAGCTGTTAAATCGTAATCAAACATTTGAATACGAATCGCTAGATCCTCTATATTGCCTACTTTATTTTTAGGAATTTGAACATCCAGCGGAAATTGATGTTTTAAAGTCCAAATACCATTCGTATCAACATCAATTTCATCTATGGTGCGAACGGCAGTCACATCACGCAACGATCCTTCCTTTTCACCTGAGACTGTTAAATCTGGGTCATATTCACCATATAACTGTAAATACCCTTTCAGTACAATTTCATCATCTTGTTCTTCTATACCAACAATCGGTTCTAAAGATAAAGTACGGATATCTCGAACCGCCATTCCTTTTTTAAATGCAACTGACTCTGTCAATGAAAAGAGAATTTTTTCTTCTTCTATTTCAGCCACTGAAACTCCCTCCCTTTATATGCTAGCTTATGAAATACTAAATCATATGCTGGGTTGTTTCTGTTTAGAACAGAAAGTTGCCTTATCCTATTTTTCAAGTATCAATCTGCAATCTTTATAAAAAAACTGATAAAAATTATTTTTATATCAAATAATCGTTTGAAAAGATCTGAAACCAAAGTATTTTTTTGAAATCTAGGTTCAAATCTACTCTTTCTGAAACTTTTGCATTACAGAATATTGATAAAAAACACCAAGTAAGGATAAAATACCATTGTTTCATAATAAAACTTGCAACTTACCTAAACAGCAAGAAAATACAAAACATCATTTTTGATATTGCCTCAATCTCTTTTAATCCTGTCTTTATCATGATAAAAACCATATAAAAATAGAAAAAGCACATATAAAATATTTAGACACTTTTTTCTAAAATACTTACATATGCTTCGTTCATTTTTGGTTTTTTACTTCATTTCTACAATTTTGCAAATACTTTTTTCGCAGCTTCAACGGTTTTTTCAATATGCGTTTCTGTATGAGCCACACTTAAAAACATGGCCTCAAACTGTGACGGAGGCAAGTAGATGCCCTCATCAATCATTCCACGAAAATATTTTGCAAAGCATTCAGTATCACAAGTTTTTGCGGTTTCATAATTCAATACCTCTTGATCAGTAAAAAAGAAACCGAACATACCGCCACAACGATAAATTTGATGCGGAATTTTAAATGTCTTTGCAGCTTCATGCATCCCTTTTTCCAATTGTGCTCCAATTTTATCTAAATAAACATAACTTTCCTCTGTCAATTGATTTAATGTTTGGTAGCCAGCAACCATCGCCAAAGGATTCCCTGACAAAGTACCAGCCTGATAGACTGGACCATTTGGCGCAACATATTCCATAATTTCACGCTTTCCGCCATATGCACCAACCGGCAACCCACCACCAATGACTTTGCCCATTGTGGTCAAATCCGGTGTCACATCAAAATGTGCCTGTGCGCTTCCATATGCACAACGAAACCCGGTCATGACTTCATCAAAAATCAAAAGTGCGCCATATTTTGCAGTTATATCCCGAACACCTTGTAAAAAGCCTTCCTGTGGTAAAACGACGCCCATATTTCCGGCAACTGGCTCTAAAATTATCGCTGCAATTTCATTTGGGTATGCCTGAAAAACAGTTTCAACCGCAGTCAAATTATTGTAGGGCACTGTAATTGTATCCTGTGCAACAGCAGCAGGAACACCTGGACTGTCTGGCAAACTTAATGTTGCCACTCCAGATCCAGCTTTAATCAATAACGAATCTCCATGACCATGATAATTTCCTTCAAATTTTACAATTTTACTACGATTGGTATAACCACGAGCTAAGCGAAGTGCACTAATCACTGCTTCTGTTCCAGAAGAAACCATTCGAATCATCTCAATTGAAGGCATGCGTTCCATAACCAATTCTGCAAGATCAGACTCAGTCAACGAAGGTGTTCCGAAGCTGGTTCCTTTTTTAGCAGTTTCTGTAATCCCTTTCACAACCTTTGGATTACAATGTCCCAAAATTAATGGTCCCCAAGACAATACATAATCAATATATTCGTTACCATCAATATCCCTCATCATTGCACCTTGTCCGCTCTCCATAAAAATCGGATTCATATGAACCGATTGAAATGCGCGTACTGGACTGTTTACCCCACCAGGAAACAGTTTTTTCGCTTCCTTAAAAGCAGCAATCGATTTTGCATAACGTGACATAATCATTCCCCCTTCTTGAAATCTAAGTATTATTTCCCATCCAACCAGTTACAAATTTCTTTTGCATGATAAGTAATGATCAGATCCGCTCCAGCACGTTTAAAACTGGTTATTATCTCCATCACCAAACGTTTCTCATCAATCCAACCATTTTGTGCTGCAGCCTTCACCATCGCATACTCACCACTGACATTATAAGCAACGACTGGCAGTGTACAGTTGTTACGCACATCCCGAATAATATCCATATAAGAAAGTGCTGGTTTTACAATAATAAAATCCGCTCCTTCTACAAGATCAGACTCCAATTCGCGCATTGCTTCATAGCGGTTTGCCGGATCCATTTGATAGGAACGGCGGTCCCCGAATTTTGGTGCACTTTGCGCTGCGTCCCGAAACGGTCCATAAAAAGCAGAAGCATATTTGATCGCATAAGACATAATCGGAAGATGTCCAAAACCATTTTCATCTAACGCTGTACGAATTGCCGCCACAAATCCATCCATCATATTTGATGGTGCAATAATATCTGCTCCAGCTTTTGCCTGTGAGACCGCAGTTTTTTGCAGCAGTGGTAAGGTTTCATCATTTAGAACCTCCCCATCCTCAATTAAACCACAATGTCCATGATCGGTATATTCACATAAGCAAGTGTCAGCAATTACAATGATTTCTGGGCAACTTTTCTTTACTGTACGAATTCCACGCTGAATGATTCCATTCTCTGCATAAGCACCACTTCCATAATTATCCTTATCGCAATCATTTGGAACACCAAATAATATAATGGAACGAATTCCCAAATTCCAAACTTCTTTTATCTCATTTTCCAGTAAATCCAAGGAAATTTGCTCTACCTTAGGCATGCTTGCAACCGGATTTCTAATATTTGTTCCTTCCACAAGAAAAATTGGATAAATCAAATCCTCTTTATGTATGTGATTCTCACGGATCAAACTACGCATCGATTCTGTGCTGCGCAAACGGCGATGGCGTTTAAAATTCATGATAGCTCCTCCTGTTATTTGTTAAAATATCTTACAACCGCTTGATACATTTTTTCAATCGTATACTCCTTTGGCATAATGGACACAAAAAGCCCCAATGCTTCTGCTTTTTCTTTTGATGTCGGACCAATTACTGCTATTGTCCATTGATCTTTTTTCTGTAAAAGTGCTGTTCCGTTTAATGCATCCATAAAACTTTGAATCGTTGACGGAGAAGTGAAGGTCAATACATCCAGTTTATCTTCTTGCAAAAGTTGTTTTAACTCGTGAATTCCCTCTATATTTGGCAACGTATCATAAACCGTTACAGATTGAAATGCATAGTTTTCCTTTTCCAAATGATTTGGGATCACATCTCGTGCAATTTTTCCTTTAACCAGTAAAATCCGATCTGTATGGAAAATATGTGCAGCCATTTCCTCTATAAAACATTGCCCAGTATAACGTGATGGAACAAAAGTTGCATAAAATCCATACTGCTTTAAACATTTTTCCGTCGCCTTTCCAACAACAGCAAATTTTTTCGTTGAAAAATCAAAAACATCTGGTGAATATGTAGCAAAAAAGGATTCCACCCCGTTTGTACTTGTGAAAATAATCCAGACAATTTCCTCAAATGCTGTCAAAAAAGCAGAGTGCTCTGGTTCGCTCTGATAAGGAACAATTTTAATCATCGGAATCACAATTGGAACAGCCCCACTTTTTTCAACAGAAGCACATAAGGCTTTCGATTGATTAAAATCTCGAGTAATCAGAACTGTTTTACCGATTATTGTACTCATTTTCACACCGAATTTTCGGCCTGTGCCGCTTCCTCAATAAATCTTTCTGCACCTTGTCGACGCAAAATTTCTGCTGCTTTTTTTCCCGCAAGTATCGGATCTTTGTCAGTCACAACTTCTTTTAAAATGACTTTACCATCCATTGAGCCGACTAAAGCAGTCAATTCAATCTCATTTTGTTCATTTAAAATCGCATAACCTCCGATCGGAACTTGACAGCCTCCATTTAGCTCACCCAAAAATACACGTTCTGCTGTAACCGTTTTTTCTGTATATGTATCATTTAATTTTGTCAATTCCATATTTAATTGGCTATCCTCTGTACGAGATTGAATTGCCAATACACCTTGTCCAACCGCTGGCACAATAATCTTTTCCGAAATTGGCTCTGTAATTACATCAATCATATCTAAACGAGTTAAACCTGCTGCAGCCAAAATAATCCCATCAAACTCCTCTGTTGCCAACTTTTTTAAACGGGTATCCACATTGCCACGAATCCATTTGATTTGTAAATCTGGACGAACAGCAAGCAATTGTGCACTGCGACGCAAACTTGATGTTCCAATAACCGCTCCCTCTTTTAAATCTTCCAACTTCACATGCCGGTTCGAAATTAAAACATCGCGCGGATCTACACGCTTGGGTGTACAAGAAATCATAAGTCCTTCTGGTAAAACCGCAGGCATATCTTTCATGCTGTGTACAGCCATATCAATTTCCTTATCTAACATTGCCTGTTCAATTTCTTTTACAAACAAACCTTTTCCACCAATTTTAGACAATTGCACATCTAAAACCACATCACCTTTTGTAACAATTTCTTTGATTTCAAATGTAAATGGCATCTTCAATGCTTCCAATTGACAAATCACCCATTTGGTCTGTGTCATCGCCAATTTACTTCTTCTTGAACCGACAACAATTTTTCTCATATTTCCTCCAAAAGTCTTTTTGTTTTTATATCATTTCATTATTGCGGAATTGCTCTTTCATATATGCTTGAATTTCTTCCCCTGGATGTGTATCTGGTCTATGATATTTTTTCAAAATTTTCTTTTCATTCTCCACACGTTCATGCAAATTAAAAACTTGTATAAAAAAATTTAAAGATGCTTCTCGATCATCTTTACCTGCCAATTCTTTTACTGTTAAGATCGGATCGCGAAGCAATTGATTGACAATACTTTGGGTATGCTTATTTAAAATCTTTTTCTCACGTGCGGTTAAATCTGGCATTTTTCTTTCAATGCTCTTCATTGTTTCGGTTTGAACGTCACGTGCTTTATTTTTTAATGCAGAAATAATTGGAATCAGCCCAATCATACCGATCCAGGTAAAAAACTTCTCAATCTCCACATCAATCATATCTTCAATTTTTTCCGCTTCTCGCTTCCGTTCATTCAAATTACTATCAACAACCTCTTTTAAATCATCAATATCGTATAAATGGACACCTAAAATATCTCCAACTTGCGGATCAATATCACGTGGTACAGCAATATCTATCATAAACAAATCTGTATTTCCCCGTTTTTTTTGTGCATTTTCCACCATTTCTGGAGTAATAACAAAATGTGTAGCACCTGTAGAGCTGATTAAAATATCTATTTTTTCCATAACCGATTCCAGCGCCTCAATCGGTTGTGCCCTTCCATGAAACCGTTCAGCCATTTCTTGTGCTTTTTGAAATGTACGGTTGATCACAGTAATACTTCCAATTCCTTTTCCACTCAAATTTTGCAAAGCCAATTCACCCATTTTCCCAGCTCCGAAAATGGCCAAATGACATTGTGAAAGTGATCCGTACACCTGTTTAGCAAGCTCGACCGCTGCATAGCTGACGCTGACAGCATTTTCTCCAATTTTTGTATCAGAATGAACCTTTTTGGCAAAGGTAACAACCTGCTTAAACAGCTCATTAAAAACAGTTCCAGATGTTTTATATTTCTGTGCAATAAGAAAACTGGTACGAATTTGTCCCAAAATTTGTGTTTCTCCAATTACCATAGAATTTAGTCCACAAGTTGTACGAAATAAATGCCGTACAGCTTCTTCCATCTCCATTATAGTCAAATAAGGTGTAAAAACATCCAGGGTCATATGGAACCATTTAGCCAAAAAATTCTTAACATAAAATCTTCCAGTATTCAGTCGATCTACAACAGCATACACTTCCATACGGTTACATGTTGAAACAATAATGGCCTCTAAAATGCTTCTTTCATTTGATAAACTAACCATTGCATCTGCCAATTCGTCCGGATGAAATGAAAGTTTCTCCCGAATTTCTACAGGTGCGGATTGGTGATTTAAACCAATCATCAACACATGCATAATTTATCCCCCCCTTATTACAAAAACTCACATTGACACCATTATAGCATTTTAAAAAATTTCCCGTTGGAAAATTTTTGTATAGATTTTGAACGATAAAATCTTTCAAATACTAAAAGTGTTGTGATTTCAATATTTAAGCAACAATTTGCAGCAAAGATCTCTACAAATGAAAAAAACTTCGATGGCAGAACAAATATAAACTGGCAACTGAAATAATTTTAAAGGCATCTTTTGGTCAAAAGACTAAATTTTTTTAAACTATATTCGTTACCTTATCACCGTATTGACAAGCAGTCACAGAGCATTTAAAACAAACGGGTTAAGAAACCTACTTTTTACAAACAATCTTATCTAAAGCATGAAATTTTCTCCTAATTTCTAAACCATCGAAAATATGGTGTTCCTCCAAAAACATATAAAGCCCTAAGAAAACTCCTTCCCCGAATTCAATTCAGGAAAGTCAAAACCACACATTGTAACTTTCCGAGTAAAAAATGAAGAAGACCGTTTTCTCAGAGCTTTTTCATACTAAGCTTTACATTTTTTATTGAAAAACCTATTTCATATGAGAAAAAATGAAACGCCATGCCGCTTCTTTTCCCAAACCTTCTTCTGCGGAAAATAAAATGGTTTGAACATACTTTGGCAAATTTAGCGTCTCTTTTATTATTTTTATCTGTTTTTCCCTTTTTCCTTTTGGAATTTTATCAGCTTTCGTTGCAATCACACCAAATGGAATTTTGTAATGCAACAAATAATCCACCATTTGACAATCATCAGCAGAAGGCGGATGACGCAAGTCAACAATGACAAGCACAAGTAAAAGCGGTACATGTGTTGTTAAATATTGATCAAGCATACGCCCCCATGTCTCACGTTCTTTTTTAGAAACTTTTGCATATCCATAGCCAGGTACATCTACAAAATAAAATTGTTCATTGACTTTATAATAGTTTAAAGTTTGTGTCTTACCTGGTTTTGATGAGGTTCTGGCCAAATTTTTTCGATTGATTAAACAATTAATAAAGGAAGATTTTCCAACATTTGAACGACCAGCCAGAGCCACCTCAGGTAAGCCATCCGTTGGATATTGATCTGGTTTTACTGCACTGATAATAAACTCGGCTGATGTAATTTTCATTTTTCCTCTGCCTCTACAAGTGCCAATTTCAACACCTCATCCAAATGTGAAACCGGAACTAAATTGATTTCATTTCGAATTTCTTCAGGAATTTCTTCTAAATCTTTTTCATTATCCTTTGGAAAAATGACTGTTCTTAACCCAGCACGATGAGCACTCATTGTTTTTTCACGCAAACCACCAATTGGTAGTACACGTCCCCGCAGTGTAATTTCACCTGTCATGCCGATCGATGCATCCACTGGTCGCTTGGAAAGTGCTGAAACAACCGCTGTAACCATTGTTACACCAGCAGAAGGCCCGTCCTTTGGAACTGCTCCCTCTGGCACATGAATATGAATATCGTAAGTTTCGTGAAAATCTTCTAGTAAATTGAAATCAGCAGCACGCATGCGAACATAGCTGATCGCCGTTTGTGCAGATTCTTTCATCACATCACCCAATTTTCCAGTTAAAATCAGCTTTCCCTTTCCTTTCACAAGACTGACTTCAATCGGAAGTACATCACCACCATACTGTGTATAAGCCAGTCCAGTCGCTACACCAATCTCACTTTTTTCCACTTTATCTCGATGATGATAGATCGGCTGACCCAAAAATTCAATTAGAAGTTTTTCATTTAAGGTTACACGTTTTCTTTTACCTGAAACAATCAATTTAGCTGTCTTACGACAAAGTTTAGCCAGTGCACGTTCCAAACGCCGGACTCCAGCTTCTCTTGTATACATCTGAATTACTTTTAAAAGCAAATCATCCTTAATGATCAAATTGCCTTTTTGTAATCCGTTTTCCTTTAGCTGCTTGGGAAGTAAAAAACGTTTGGCAATCTGTTGCTTTTCAAGCTCTGTATAACCTGGAATTTCAATTACTTCCATCCGATCCAACAGTGGCGCTGGAATGGTGGTTAATGAGTTTGCTGTTGCAATAAACATAACGTCCGATAAATCATATGGCTCTTCAATATAATGATCACTAAAGGTATGATTCTGTTCCGGATCCAACACTTCTAATAAAGCCGCAAACGGATCACCACGAAAATCAGAAGAAATCTTATCAATTTCATCCAATAAAAATAGTGGATTGACAGTACCTGCTTTTTTCATACTAGAAATAATTCGACCAGGCAAAGCCCCTAAGTATGTGCGACGGTGCCCACGAATTTCAGATTCATCCCGTACACCACCCAATGCAATACGTACATATTTTCTTCTCAAAGCTTTTGCAATGGATTGTGCAAGTGACGTTTTCCCAACACCTGGTGGACCAACCAAGCATAAAATGGGTCCCTTTAAAGATTGCGTTAACTGCAGCACAGCAATATATTCCAAAATTCTTTCTTTGACTTTCTCCAAACCATAATGATCACGATTTAAAACTTTTTCAGCCTCAGTCACTGAAAGTGTATCCTTGGTTTTCTTTTGCCACGGCAAGGCAATCAACCATTCCAAATAGGTTCTACCTACATTAAACTCTGAGGACTGCTCTTGCATCATACTAATTCGTTTCAATTCCTTTAAAGCAACCTCCCGAATTGAATCGGTCATATCGCTGTTTTGGATCTTCTCTCTTAATTTTTGAACCTCCAGCGATCCTTCATTTCCATCACTCAATTCAGATTGAATAACCTTCATTTGTTCCTTTAAATAATGATCTTTTTGCATCTTATCAATTTTCTTACGAACACGACGATTGATATCACGTTCCAACTTCATAAATGCAATTTCATCGTTTAAAATTTCCAAAAGCAGCTCATACTGCATATTTAAATCCAGTTCATTTAATAATTCTTGTTTCTTTTCAATATCAAAAGGAATCGTAAAAGCAGACAGATTAAATAAATAATATGGATCATCGGTTTGGAAGATGGTTTGCATAACTTCTTTTACAACAGATTGTGAATATGAAAAAAAGATTTCAATTGTTTTTTTCAGCATGCGTACCTTCGCTCGAAGTTCACTGTCCAGCTCATCAAAGTTCTCCTCAAAGAGTTCAATTTCCCCTTCAAAATACACTTTATCATCCGAAAAGCTATGCAAAAAACCACGTTGCATGCCTTCAATTAAAATTCGTTTTTTTCTGGAATTGCCCGGAAGCTCAATAACATGTTTCACACGGCATAAAGTCCCCGTGGTATGCAATCCATCTAAAGTCGGTGTTTCATCACTGGCTTGCTTTTGCATCGTTAAAAAAATCAATTGATCATGTTCTAAACTATATTTTAAACTGCCGATGGATTGATCTCTACCGACATCAATATGCATAACATTTGTCGGGAAAACAACCATTCCTTTTAAAGGAATAATCGGCAAAACTGATGATGTTGTCGCTATCAAAAAGATTCCTCCACTCTCTTCTTACCTTCCTTGCTCATCAAATTTTATCATGCTTTATTGGAAAGCGCAAAAGATTGATGTATACTTTATTTTTCCAAATTCCCTTTCAAATACCAATACAACTTTCAATATCTAAAACAACTTCACTAAATCATTATATTAAAACAAAACTGACCACAGATATTCTTCCACTTTTGGTTTAGATCTCCATCAGAAGACTGGATTCCATCAATCCATATATTTTCATGCATTCTTTGATGATCTCTCCACCATGCAGTAATTTTTCATAAAAGAAGAATACAGCTCGTTTAACACATTCACTGAACTGATCTTGATGGCAATTATCATTGATCTCATAACAAATATTTTCATTTTTGTCTTTCTGTACTACTGCTCTTTTCATTTTTTGGCATCAGCTTTTTCCCTTTAAAACTTGATATTTCTTAATCGATATTGCACACCAGATACTTTTCCTGCCAATCCACATAAAAAAGCATAACGGTTCCGATTCAACCGCCATGCTTTTTGCTATGCTATAACAATAATTGCTGTACAATTTTATTTACGATTCCGCCATCTGCTTTCCCTTTTACCTTTGGTAGAACATAACTCATGACTTTTCCTATGTCTTTCTTTGAAGTCGCACCTGTTTCTTCAATGGCTTGGGAAACAATTTTTCTTAATTCATCTTCAGATAATTGTTCAGGCATGTATTCATCCAAAATTTGCAGCTCTTCTTGCAATTTTGCAGCCAGATCCTGCCGATTTGCTTTTTCAAATTCTTGGAGGGAATCTTTTCTTTGCTTCACTTCACGCAAAAGAACAGTCAATGCTTCATCTTCTGTAAGCATATCTTTTTTGAACTGAATGGCTTCATTTTGCATCGCACCTTTTACCATTCGAATTACAGAAAGACGAACTTTATCTTTACTTCGCATTGCTTCTTTCAGATCGTGGTTCAGCCGGTCAAGAAAATTCACATCTTCACCTACTCTAATTTAGAATTTACGCTTTCTTGCCGCTTCAGACTTCTTTTTACGTTTTACACTTGGTTTTACGTAAAACTCGCGTTTTCGAACTTCAGCAAGTGTTCCTGTCTTAGATACTGAACGTTTAAATCGGCGTAATGCGTCTTCTAATGTTTCGTTTTTACGTACTACAGTTTTAGACATCTTTCTTCCCTCCCTCCGAAAAAACCAACAAACAAAATAATACAATTGTAATACTATACAATATTACATTCTTATTGATTATACCTTATAACTCTCTTAGGGTCAATAACCAATTATAGAAAAAGCAAAATATGAAACCATTTAATTACAATGTTCACTTGATCAATGACAAAACAAATGCTCTAGCAACTGATTTTCTCTATAAATCAAACCATTTCAAACAAACAATTTGTGCATTTTATGATTTAATCAAAAAATCCTCTTCCAACAACAAACCACAAATATTTCAGCCTGTAATTTCATCAATAACCTGACAAAGAAGTATCATTGTGAACAATGGCTACTCCTCCACTTGTACCAAGACGTGTAGCACCAGCTGCAATCATTTTCTCAGCCTCTTTTTTTGTTCGAATTCCACCAGCAGCCTTAATTCCAATTTGATTTCTGGCAACTTGCTTTATTTGTTCAATATCTTCCACTGTAGCACCTGATATAGAAAACCCGGTTGAAGTTTTCACAAAATGTGCACCAGCTTTTATAACAGCTTGTGTAGCCAAGCTTTTTTCTTTATTGGTTAGCAGACAAGTTTCGATAATCACTTTCACGATCCCAGATTCACCGACGGCTTCCACTACTGCATGAATATCCTGTATCAGAGCTTCTTGATTACCCGATTGAATAAAAGATAAATTGGCAACCATATCAATTTCATCTGCTCCATTTGCTATAGCTTGTCGTGCTTCAAAAGCTTTTACTTCTGAAGTAGTTGCTCCCAATGGAAAGCCAACAACTGTACAAATTTTCACCTCGCTATCCTTCAATGCCTCCTTACATGTTGCTACCCAATATGGATTGACACAAACAGAAGCAAAATGGTAAGTTTTAGCCTCCTGACAAAGTTGTAAAATTTGTTTCCTTGTCGCATCCGCTTTCAATAAAGTATGATCAATATATGTTGATAAATTTTCCACAAAAGATGCAACTCCCTTACCCTTTTTTATGTGAAACATAAGCGACTCGTTTTCCTTTGCAAAACGGATAACCTGCTTCTACAATTTCAACTTGAACAACTTTCCCGATTAAATCAGATTCTCCTGGAAAAACTACTTTTAAATAATTTCCGGCATGACCCTCCACTTGTCGAGTACCATCCGTAGAAACAAAAGCTGTTTCTGGAATTACTTCAACCATTTTCCCGAGAAATTTTTCAGCATATAATTGAGCTTTTTGATTGGAAAGAGCAATCAGTTTTTCCACACGAGCATGCTTCACATCCTCATCAACTTGCTGCTCCATTGTTGCTGCTGGTGTACCCGTTCGCTTAGAATACGGAAACACATGTAATTCAGAAAACGGATACGCTTCAATTAAACGATACGTTTCCATAAATTCTTCTTCTGTTTCACCTGGAAATCCAACAATTACATCTGTTGTAATGGCAATATCAGGGAGCATGCTAACAATATGCATCATATTTTGACAAAACTCTTCCGCTGTATACTTACGTCGCATTCGCTTTAAAACACCGTTTGATCCAGATTGAATTGGCATATGCAAATGATTGGCAAATTTACCAGAATACTGTATCAGCTGGATCATCTCATCTGTTACCTGTGTAGCTTCAATTGAAGAAATCCGAACTCGATACAATCCATCAATTTGATCTAAATCCTTCATTAAATCAAATAGCCGATAATTTTCAAAATCCACACCATACGCCCCAGTATGAATGCCAGTTAGCACAACCTCCTTATAACCAGCAGAGACAAAACGTTTTACTTGTAAAATTACATCTTCTGGCGCTCTCGAACGAAGCAAGCCTCTCGCCCATGGAATTAAACAAAATGTACAAAAGTTGTTGCAACCCTCTTGAATTTTCAAAGTTGCACGTGTCCGATCAGAAAAATGTTCCACTTCTAAGGTTTCAAATGTTTTTGTTTTCATAATATCGGATACAGCATTAATTGGTGTTCGTGTTTTTTCCAATTCAGCAATATAATGCAGTAAATTTTCGCGACCCTGTGTTCCGATTACTAAATCGACACCTTCAATTTTCAAAACTTCGGCTGGTGCAGTTTGCGCATAACAACCCGTTACACAAACAATTGCATTTGGATTTTTACGAATGGCACGCCGAATCATTTGCCGGCTCTTTTTGTCACCTGTATTGGTTACCGAGCATGTATTGATCACATACACATCCGCTTCTGTTTCACTATCAAAATCGATACGTGTATAACCGATATCCAAAAATTGTTTAGCAATACCTTCTGTTTCATAATGGTTGACTTTACAACCCAGTGTATAAAATGCAACCAAACGTTTCTTCTGTTCACTGCGATGAAAAATTTCATTTACAGATGTTTGGACATTATTTTCGCTTTGATTTTCATTCACTTCAATCTTTCCTCTCAAAAACATTTCATGTACAAAACATTCTAGCATAAAATTTTCATCCCTCATAATTTTTTCGATTTAGAAATCCCGTTATGCCAAATTTCATTTTAAGTATACAGATCGTCACCTTTAAAATTTCATGCTAAGATCTATTTTATTCTAAAAAAAGATACGAAGGAAATAACACATACATGCAAAGATCACTATACAGACGTTCAGATTCATAGGAGCTAGGGCAACAATATTTTATTAGAAAAAGTTTGCTTCAAATCCATTGTTCTTGAGGTCATCACATAAGTAAGACCACTACAGAATAAAAGAATCAGATAAAAACAATAAACTTACGACTTATCTGAAAAAATCAAACCAAAGGCAAGAAAAACATTTTTACTATTCTGCCTCATCTTTTTGTTTCTGAATTTCCTTTTGCATCTCTTCCCTCTTTTTCTTTGTTTCATAAAAAAAACAAGGTTTCTGATCCTAATTTATAGCTAACCAACCTTGTTAAAATATCTTTTCACATCATCTATTATTATATCGTTTTCTTTACTATTGTTTTGGGTTTTTGACATTTGAATTTTTATTGGTATTTTTTCGCATGAACTGTAATGGTTCTTCCACCTTTTGTTATAAGTCCCTTTCTTTCACTTACTCACTTTGAAATTCTGCCGTTACAGTTTTTCTTTCCATTATGCACCCTAATACCCCATTTACTAGCCAAATATGTATGCCAAACTTCTACTTCAAAATTGTAAACAGCAACAGGAATTTCAAAAAAATTGTACCGTAATTTGATCAATTGGGAAAGATTGGGAGGTATCCTCTCTTAACCCCATCAATTAATCTCCTATTTTTATATGCTATATTAATATAAAATCTTTTGGATGTAGCTATATTTGACATATTACGATACTTCTTATTTCCATCTCACCAAAACGAATATGAAATGGCTTTCTCACGCTCGATTGAAAACAGCCAGAACAGCTTGACAGCCATGCTCTTTTATTTCCATATTTTATGCGCCAACCAACATGCTCACTTTGATTGATCCAATTGAAATTTCATCCGCTTTTGCCAAAATGGATGTGCCACACATAAAACAAGGGCTGCCCTCACATCTTTTGATAGATTCAAATTCCAATCTTTGTATCTTTTTTCTTATGATTTCTTCCAATTTGTTAGACAAAACTGGTTTTCTGCTTGATTGTACCTATAATATTTTTTATCCATTCTCTTTTCAAGGTCTAACAGTAACTCATCAACTCAAGCAGAAATTCGCTTAGCTGTATCAAAGATTCATTCGCCTTTTCATACCATACCTACCACATCCCCAAGAGATGGTTCCTAACCTATTGATCAAACGCCTCATCAAGTCTTTTCATCGTCTTTTTTATGCATTTTTTATATTTTCCATATCTCTTTGTCTGTATGAACCAAATACCCTATGATACTTATCATTCCATGTTCTATATGAAATTTTCTTAACCTTCTTTATAATAATCCGCTACTATATTTTAGTCAGGGAAACTCTCATAATCTTATTATCGAGCAGACCGCATTGAAAACTACCTAGAACAACTAAATTTGCAGATCGTTCTCAAATTATATAAAAAAGTTTGTAACCTCCCAATTTTCAAATGAATTTACAAACCTTTACAATTCCAATGCATAAGATACAGCGGATAAAAAATAAAGCGGTGCAGTTTCTGTTCGCAAAATACGTGGTCCCAGTGCACAAGGAATAAATCCAGCCTGCATACACATTTCAATTTCAGATATTGAAATACCACCCTCTGGACCAAAAACCATTAAAATATGTGCACCTGCTGGTATATTGCATAAAATATTTCGAATATTTTTTGTATATTCGTTTTTTTTAGCAGATTCTTCATAAGCAATCAACTTATGCGTATACTGAACAGAATCTATAATCAGAGTACCAATGGTTTGTACAGATGAAATTTCAGGAATGATATTTCGTTGGGACTGCTCTGCTGCTTCTTTTATAATTTTCTGCCAACGCAGCATACGTTTTTCGATTTTGTTTTGATCAATTTTAACAATGCTTCGTTCCATCTGAAGTGGAATATAACGATGCATCCCCAGTTCTGTCCCTTTTTGTAACACCCATTCAAGCTTTTCTCCCTTTGGTAAGCCTTGTGCAATTGTTATATTCACTGGTAATTCATGGTTTTCTGTTCTTTCACTAATTATTTTTGTTTCAACTGTTTTATCTGTAAGTGCTAAAATCTCTGTTTCAAATACTTGATTTGGCGCAAGCACACAAAGCAGTCGATCACCAATTTTCTGACGCATCACGTTTTTAATATGGTGTGCATCTCCTGCTTCTAACACAATAGAATCATTTTGAATTTGTGTCGGGTGAATAAAGTATCTCTGCATCAAACTACCCTCTTTTTCGTGCACAAATTGCAACCCAGTCTTTTATTTGATAAATTTTAATAATTTCAAAATCATCTGCTTGCAATTGTGTACAAACCATTTCCTGTTTCTCTAAAATAATACCACTAACCAAAAATATTCCACCTGAGGTACAGATCTTTTTTGTCTGTGGGGATAATTTTACAGCAATTTCAGCGAGCAAATTACCGATAATAAAATTAGATTGACCATGATGGTTGACCAATAAATCTCCTTTGGATACATGAACGATTTTTGCAACCTGATTTGCAGAAATATTCCTAGCAGCACTTTGTACAGCTACCTCATCTAAATCATAAGCAAAAACTTCCTTAGCTCCAAGCTTTGCTGCAGCAATTGCCAAAACACCCGTTCCAGTTCCAACATCAATAACAACGTCACCATTTTGCATAAATTCCTCAATACCTTGTAAACACATAATGGTGGTCGGGTGTGTACCAGTTCCAAATGCCATTCCTGGATCCAACTGAATTATTTTTTCATCTGGATGCTTCTGTTCATAGGCTTCCCAAGACGGAACAATCGTAATTTGATTGGTCACTTGAACCGGATGATAATATTTTTTCCAGGCATGTGCCCAATCTTCCTCGTCTATCGCTTGTGTCACCACCGTTCCTTCTCCTACATCCAATTGATGAATACGCAAAGTATCAATCGCTGTGCGGATATTCTCAATCTGTGTAATCAACTGTTCGTTTTCAGAGAAATAGGCTTTTACTCGCACACCAAAAGCGGGATAATCATTAGGATTTAAAGCGTATAATTCCCCAAAAATATTCTCACGTTCTTTTGTAAGCTCAGCCGGATCTTCTATCACAAGGCCATTGGCTCCTTGCTCATACAGAATATGAGAAACAGCCTCGACAGCTTCTTGTGCTGTGTGAACAATGACTTCCACCCACTTCAATTTGTTCACCTCTTTCTTAATGATATAAAAATATATTTTAATAAAATTAAAAATATAAAAAACAAAAAACAGTGAATTATAATAAACACTCCACAGAGCATTATGACAACAATTTTGCTCTGTGGTAATAAAGAATCAGTCCCAACAACTGATCATAATCAACCATAGTTTAAAACTTTTCATTATCAGCACCCAAACATCCTTCATTTTGCTTTTCAAAAATATGCGTTAAGATTGAAAAACATCTACAAAGTTGTTTGAAATACCTAGGCATCTGATCTGAGTTGGCTTGCTACCCCCATAACCATTATCTGATTTCTTAATTTCTAGAATATTTTTTTGCAAATCAAAAAGATATTTTTATCTTGATCTCAATTTTTTACATATTATTTTTTCCAATTTCTAATTTTTTGAAAAAAACTACTATCTGCCGTTGTATCCACTTCATTGAATTCCCGAAGCAATTCCTTTTGCTTACTGGAAAGTTTTTTGGGAACTACAACTTTGACAATCACATGCTGATCACCTTTTCCACGTCCATGTACATTTTGAATACCTTTTCCTCGCAAACGAAATTTTGTACCCGTTTGTGTTCCTGCTGGAATTTTTAACATCACCTTTCCTTCAAGTGTTGGCACCTCAATTTCTGAACCAAGAGCTGCCTGTACAAAGGTAATCGGCATATCCAAGTATACATCATCGTCTTCACGAACAAAAATTTCATGGGGTTTTACACGAAATGCCACGTATAAATCTCCGGCTGGACCACCATTCATACCAGCCTCACCTTTTCCTGCCAAACGAATTTGCTGTCCATTGTCTACACCGGCTGGAATTTTTATCTTCAATGTGGTTTTTTTATCGATACGTCCCCGACCACGGCAAACTGTACACTTTTCTTTAATCATTTTTCCGCTACCTTTACAAGTTGTACAAGTTCTCCGATTCACAATTCGTCCAAATGGTGTACTCTGTTCGATGGTTACTTGACCACTTCCTTTACAAGTCGAACATGTTTCTTGACTTGTTCCTGGCTTCGCACCAGAACCATGACAGTTTTCACAGTTTTCTTCTTTTGTCACTTGCACTTCTTTTTCTCCACCAAAAGCCGCTTCCTCAAAATTAATCGTCATCGTATACTCCAAATCAGATCCTTTACGTGGGCCATTCGGATCCGTACGGCGTGTACCCCCACCGAAAAAGCTTGAAAAAATATCTTCAAAACCACCAAATCCACCAAAATCACTAGTAAAACCACCACCAAATCCCTGATTTGGATCAACATGACCAAATTGATCATAATGTGCTTTCTTCTCATCATCACTTAAAACTTCATAAGCTTCTGAAATCTCTTTAAACTTTTCATCTGCTCCCGGTTCATTATTCACATCTGGATGATATTGTCTAGCCAACTTTCGATAAGCTTTTTTGATCTCATCTTTTGAAGCACCTTTTGAAAGTCCAAGCACTTCATAATAATCTCTTTTACTCATTCGCTCACCCCACGCATTCTTTTGCAGTTTCCTTCATCGAGTTTATCTAACACACAGAAAGCCAAAGCCCAAACTTAGCTTTGACTTTCTGTTTCTTTGACAAAAATTATTTTTTCTCATCATCTTTGACTTCTTCAAATTCTGCATCAACAACATTATCGTCTTTGGAATCAGAAGCACCAGTTGCGTCCGTACCACCTGCTGATTGCTGTGCTTTTGCTGCTTCCTCATACATTTTCATGGTTAAGTTTTGGACAACATTGTTTAACTCTTCTTTTATCGTTTTAATTTCATTGATATTGTTTGCTTCAACTGCTGATTTGAGTTTATCTTTTAGTTCAGTTGCTTTTGTCAATTCTGCGGCATCTACTTTACCTTCTAATTCCTTAACAGCTTTCTCAGTTGCAAATATCATCTGATCTGCTTCATTTTTCAAATCGGCTGTTTCTTTGCGCTTTTTATCTTCCTCAGCATGTTCTTCTGCTTCTTGCACCATACGTTCTACTTCTTCATCAGAAAGACCCGTATTGGATTTGATTGTAATTGATTGTTCTTTATTTGTACCTAAATCTTTGGCACGTACATTAACAATTCCGTTGGCGTCAATATCAAAAGATACCTCAATTTGTGGTATACCACGTGGTGCTGGCGGAATATCTGTTAATTGAAAACGACCTAATGTTTTATTATCTGCTGCCATTGGGCGCTCTCCTTGCAGAACATGAATATCTACAGCTGGTTGATTATCTGCTGCTGTTGAAAATACTTGCGACTTACTTGTCGGAATCGTTGTATTGCGATCGATGAGGCGTGTGAACACACCACCCATAGTTTCAATCCCTAAAGATAACGGTGTTACATCAAGCAACACAACATCCTTTACATCTCCAGTTAATACTCCACCTTGAATGGCTGCACCCAATGCAACAACTTCATCTGGATTTACACCTTTATGTGGCTCTTTTCCAGTTTCACGCTTGACAGCTTCTTGAACAGCTGGAATCCGTGTAGACCCACCAACTAAAATAACTTTATCAATATCGGATGCTGTCATACCTGCATCTTTTAATGCCTGACGTGTTGGTCCTAATGTACGTTCAACTAACTCATGAGAAAGTTCCTCAAATTTTGCACGTGTTAAGTTCATTTCCAAATGAAGTGGTCCAGCTTCTCCTGCTGTAATAAATGGCAATGAAATTTGAGTAGAGGTCATTCCAGACAAGTCTTTTTTCGCTTTTTCAGCCGCATCTTTTAAACGTTGCATTGCCATTTTATCTTTTGAAAGATCAATACCATTTTCCTTTTTAAATTCAGCAACCATGTAATCCATAATCACTTGGTCAAAATCATCGCCACCTAATTTATTGTCTCCAGCAGTCGATTTAACTTCAAATACGCCGTCACCAAGCTCAAGGATAGACACATCAAAAGTTCCACCACCAAGGTCATATACCAAAATAGTCTGATCCTCATCAGTTTTATCTAAACCATAAGCCAGTGCAGCCGCAGTTGGTTCGTTAATAATCCGTTCTACCTCCAAGCCTGCAATTTTTCCTGCATCCTTTGTTGCTTGACGCTGTGCATCATTAAAGTATGCTGGTACAGTAATTACAGCACGTGTGACAGTTTCACCCAAATAACTTTCTGCGGTTGCTTTCAAATTTTGCAAAATAATTGCAGAAATCTCTTGTGGTGTATAAGATTTTCCGTTTATTTCAACTTTGTGATCCGTTCCCATATAACGCTTAATGGATAAAATTGTATTTGGATTTGTTATTGCTTGCCGTTTGGCAACTTCCCCAACAATCCGTTCATCATTTTTAAAAGCAACAACGGAAGGTGTCGTACGATTTCCCTCTGGATTCGGAATAACGACTTGCTCGCCGCCTTCTAATACAGCCACACATGAATTTGTTGTTCCTAAATCAATACCAATAATTTTACTCATAATTCATTTTCCTCCAATTCATTTTCCTTATATTTTCACTTCAGAAATTATATAGATTAAAATCAATACCTATTCATTTACTTTTACCATAGATGGGCGGAGCACACGATCTTTATATTGATATCCTTTTTGTAATTCTTCTACTACCACACCTGAGTCAACGTTGTCCTCCTTTACCTGCATAATGGCTTGATGGACAAACGGATCAAATGGCTTACCTACTGCTTCAATCACTTGTAAACCTTCATTTTTCAATGCTGCTTCAAATTGGCGATATACCATTTCCACACCTTGCCTAATTGCAATAGCTTCTTTTGCTGTTGCTTGCACTTGCAATGCGCGCTCAAAATTATCCATTACTGGCAAAAGTTCAACCAGTAAATCTTGCGCTCGATACTTCACAGCAGCAGCCTGGTCTTGACGGCTTCTGCGTTTGAAATTTTCTAAATCAGCATGAAGGCGAACATAACGTTCATTTAAAGCATCATATTTTTTTTGTAACTCCTCCAATTGATTTCCTTCGTTTTGCATTTTCTTTTCTGTTGATTCTTCTGAGTTTGATGATGTTTCGTTTTTCTCTTCAGCATCTGGCTGATCTTCAATTGTTACAGATTCCTCTGACTCTTCTTTCTCTTCATTCAAAGGATTGATTTCTTCTTGAGTGGTTTTCTTCACTTCATTCCATTCTTTTTCTTCGAACATCACTGCACCTCTTTGTTTTTTTACTTCAATCATTATTCTCTTTTATTGAGAATTTCTGTTAGCATATGTGAGAAATAGTTTAACAACGGAACAACCTTTGCATATTCCATTCGAGTCGGACCTAAAATAGCGATCGTACCTTGATTGCTTTTACTGGAACCATAAGTTGCTGTCACCAAACTGTAATCCTCAAGAAAAGAAATATTATTTTCTTTTCCGATAGAAATCGATAAACCCGATTTCTGATGTTTCACAATTTCTGTCAATTGATTTTCTCGCTCAATCATCTCTAAATATTCTCGTACTTTATCCAAACTGAGAAACTCTGGCTGATTCAGCATCTTTGTTTTTCCACTAACATGATAAACATTTTTTTGCTGTCTGGTCTCAGAAACTGAAAATAAAAGCTGCAACAATGATTTGTAATTTTTTACATGACTTTCGAACACTTGATGTACTTCATGTTCAATGGTTTGCATCAACTTTGAAATTGAACTACCAATCAAACGTTCATTCACAATATTTACAAACTTCTCCAGCTCAGATGGTTCAACACCAGGTGGTAAAGTAACCATCTGGTTATATACAGTCCCCGTACTAGTGACCAGAATCATTACTGCAGAAAATGATGAAAGTGGTACAACTTGAATTTTTCTTAAGCTTTGCTCACGCGCTTCAGGTCCCAGTGCAATCGCCGTATAATTGGTAATTTCCGACAATAAATCTGCTGTATTCGTAACAATCTGTTCAAGTTGGCGTTGTTCTTGCTCTACAAATTTTTGGATACGCAATTTTGCCTCTCGTTCCAAATGTGCTGGATTTAACAAATAATCCACATAGAACCGATAACCCTTTTGTGAGGGAACACGCCCCGATGATGAATGTGTTTTTTCAATAAAGCCTTTTTCTTCCAACTCTGCCATTTCATTTCGAATGGTCGCAGAACTTAATCGGATCAATTCATTTTTTGATAAAGATCTGGAACCAACAGGCTGTGCGGAATGAATAAACTCATCTACAAGAACTTTTAATATTAACAACTGGCGATCTGTTAGCATAAAAAATCACCTCTGTTAGCACTCACCTTTATAGAGTGCTAATTATATTATTAAATTATCAAATTTGTTTATAAATGTCAATGAAAAATGCTCATTTCTTTCCATTATTTTTTTATTCAAGCAAAAATGTTGCAAATACCTCGTTTCCAAGTAAACATCCCTTTCTGGTTAAAAAAATATGTGTTGCTGTTTCCTCTATCAATCCTTTATTTTTCCCATCTTCAATACTTTTTAAAAATACATCCTGCATTTTTACACCAAATTTATGAAAAAATTTTTCTTTACTTACACCCGTTGCCTTTCGTAAACCAAGAAACATTTCCTCTTCCATCTGTTCTTTTTGTGTACAACGGCTTTCATACAAAATTGGACGACTATGACTTTGTAAAGCCTTTATGTAATGCATAACAGGAACGATGTTTTGAATTCGGGTAAAATCTGTATAACTATGTGCTCCGGCTCCAAATCCATAATAAAAATTGTTATCCCAGTAAATGAGGTTGTGCTGTGATTCATAGCCTTTTTTTGCATAATTGCTGAGCTCATAGCGCCTAAAACCTTGTGCAGGCAAAAAATCCATCGCAGTTTCATACATATCTGCAACAATATCCTCATCAGGCAAATGCAATTGTCCTTTTTCTTCCATAAAATAAAATTGTGTTTTCGGTTCCACAATTAAGCTGTACGCAGAAATATGTGAAATCGGAAGATGTACAGCTTTCTTTAAGGTTTTCCTCCATTGAGACATTTGATGATTCGGATAACCATAAATGAAATCCAAATTGATATTCTCCAGACCATTTTTAATAAGACATAAAACAGCCTTTTCAATTTGCTCTGGTGTATGAGTACGATTCATCTGCACCAAATGACTGGATTCAAAAGTTTGTGCCCCTAAACTGATACGATTTACACCATAATCTGTGAAAATTCGTGCAAGCGTTTCAGTGATATCATTGGGGTTTCCTTCAATGGTAAACTCTGTATCTGAGGTGATCTCCATGTGCCGATGCAAAATTTGCAATAAACGATTCATCTGCTTTATTGAAAGTGCGGTTGGTGTCCCTCCTCCGATATAAACGGTATTCATTTTCGGACGGCTATTTTGAAGCACGGCTTGAATTTCTAGATCCAGCATTTCAATATATGTATCCACAGGCTGTCTTGCAATATATACCTTATGAAAATCACAATAATAACAAAGTTCATTGCAAAACGGAATATGAATATAGGCAGCTTGAATCATCTTACAAATCCTCCTCAATTTTTTCTATTTATCACAGCCCGAATTTTTAAGAAACCGTATCTTTTCTGTTCTTGAAAAAGGCTTAAGTCAGTAATCAACTTAAGCCTTTTACTTTTTATATAAAAAGATACGGTTTTATTCGTAAGAATAAAAAGTATAAAATTGGTGTGTACAATCGGACTGTTAACACTACAACGCTTTATTAAGAAAAACACACAATTAGCTGATATGCGATTTTTTTTCAAAAACTGTACATCCAAAAAACAGCCTTTAAACACAATTGGGTACACAATTATTCATGAAAAAACTTTGTAATACCTAGTTGTATATTCTAGATATGACGGAAATTTTGTAATTTGTAGTCAACTTCATACCCACTCGTTTTTTCTCAATATAGTAGTTAGCCAATCAACCATTTTTAAAATTCTATATTATTTCGTATGAATCAGCAAATGCGCTTTTATCTTCTTCCAAACTTTTTTCATATTTCACCGATAACTTGCATCAAACTCCACTTTAAATAAACATATGCTTACAACATTCAAATGGATTTGTACACAAATAGCAAATAAAATTTTTTCACAATGTGCTTTTCTCAATCTTCACGCACCTTTAAAACGGACATAAAAGCCTCTTGCGGAACTTCGACACTTCCAACTGATTTCATTCGCTTCTTTCCTTCTTTTTGCTTTTCCAATAATTTACGTTTTCGAGAAATATCTCCACCATAACATTTAGCCAGTACATTTTTTCGTAATGCTTTAATCGTAGAACGGGCAATGATTTTATTTCCGATTGCCGCTTGTACTGGAACTTCAAATTGCTGACGCGGAATCAGTTCCTTTAATCGATCAACAATGATTTTTCCTCGATCATAAGCCGAATCCCGATGTACAATAAAACTAAGGGCATCCACCTTTTCACCATTTAATAAAATATCCATCTTCACAAGTTTGGACGACTGGTAGCCAAGTAACTCATAATCAAATGAAGCATAGCCTTTTGTACTAGACTTCAACTGATCAAAGAAATCATAAACAATTTCAGATAACGGGATTTCATAAGATAAAGATACACGTGTCGTATCAATATAATCCATATAAATAAAATTCCCACGTTTACTTTGACAAATTTCCATCACTGCACCAACATAATCATTTGGTACCATAATCGTTGCCTTTACATATGGCTCCTCAACACGTGCAATGACTTGTGGGTCGGGCATATTAGACGGATTGTCCACAATGACCTCTTCATCTGCTGTTGTATAAACCTTATAAATAACACTGGGTGCTGTTGTGATCAAATCAATCTTAAATTCCCGTTCAATCCGTTCCTGTATAATTTCCATATGAAGCAATCCTAAAAAACCACACCGGAATCCAAATCCCAAAGCTTGTGAAGTTTCTGCTTCAAATTGCAAAGCCGAGTCATTCAGTTGAAGCTTTTCTAACGCCTCACGCAAATCATTATATTTTGTATTGTCAATTGGATAAAGACCAGTATAAACCATCGGATTCATTTTCCGATAACCTGCCAGCGGTTCATCTGCCCCGTCTTCAGCAAAAGTAATGGTATCTCCAACCTGCGTATCTCCAACATTTTTAATCGAGGCAGTTAAAAAACCAACATCACCTACTGTCAATTGATCCAATCGTGTTTCTTTTGGTGTAAATACGCCAACCTCATTGACTTCAAATGTTTTTCCTGTTGCCATCATATAAATTTTATCACCTGGTTTGACAGTTCCCTCAACAATTCGAATGTATGTGATCACTCCACGATATGGATCATATAAAGAGTCAAAAATCAAAGCTTTTAGCGGACCATTGGGATCACCCTTAGGCGGCGGAACTTGTGCGACAATTTGTTCCAAAATATCTTGAATGCCAATCCCTGCTTTAGCTGAGCATAAAACAGCCTCGGAGGCATCCAAACCAATTATATCCTCAATTTCCTGACGAACACGTTCTGGTTCAGCACTTGGTAGATCAATTTTATTAATCACTGGTAAAATTTCCAAATCATTGTCTAAAGCCAGATATACATTTGCTAATGTTTGTGCTTCAATGCCCTGTGCCGCATCCACAACCAATATCGCACCTTCACAGGCTGCCAAAGAACGGGAAACCTCATAGGTAAAATCGACATGCCCTGGTGTATCAATTAAATGAAAAATGTAATCTTCTCCATCACGAGCCCGATATTTTAATTGGACGGCATTTAATTTGATGGTAATGCCACGTTCTCGCTCCAAATCCATTGAATCCAGAAGCTGCGCCTTCATTTCTCGCTGCGCTAAAGCGTTGGTTTCTTCCAAAATTCGATCTGCAAGTGTAGATTTTCCATGATCTATATGTGCAATAATTGAAAAATTACGTATATGCTGTTGCCTTTTTTTCAACTGTTCTTCATTCATATTTTCAACCCCTATAAAGTCAGATATGCTAAAATTGATTATATCAGCCGCTATTGTAATAGGCAAACATTTATAGAAGTAGAAATCCAGCAAACAAGCGACGGGCTGATACCATTCTAAGTCTTGGGTGACATAAGCCCATATCCAGGCAAAAATTCAAAGCGCACATGAAGATATCTCCATCTTCAGCATACACCAAAAATAAAATCCTAATATAGATACCTTATTTCCAAACAATCTATCTGTATCATGTATATCTCAATTTTTTCTTTATCAAAAGATAGCCCAATTGAACCAAAAGTACATATTACAAATTAAGAAAAAAGTTTATTTAATAACCAAAGCATTCGTTCAGAAAAAAAGTTATCTATTTTACTTCCTAGCGCAGACAGTGGTGCCAATCCCTCTGATACTTGTTCAAGCGCACTGAGCTGCTCTGTTTTTAAACTTGATGATTCATTCTCTTTATGGATGACTGTTTCATATTTTTCTAAATTTGAGTCGACTCCCTCATTTTCTCTTAATATCTGCAAACGTTCACTGGAAACTGGCATATTTGCTGTTTCCACACCGATAAAAAATACAATAAAAGCAAATAAAATAAAAATACATACTTTCCGTATCATTTTTTCTCCTGCTCCTTATAATACGACGCAAACACCTCAGCAAATACTTGAACAGTTCGATAAAACTCCTCCAGTTGATTTTCTACTCCGCCAATTTCCACCGTTAAAGCATTCGGCGATAGATCTTGATTATATACACCATTTACACCTGCGCCACTTTTGATCACAATATTCCGACTGATTCCCTCATATTTTTTGTTTAACAACTGATGAAGCTTCTGAGCAAGCTGTAAATTTTTTTTGTAATTTTTGTTTTCTGCTCCAATAACAAAAACAATCCGTGCATAATTTTTACCATTGATTTGAATTGTTGTTAAATCACGTTTAATCGCATCTCGATGAATATCAAAAATATATTCAACTGCCTGATTGGATTTTAAATATTTTTGTACAGTCTGACGTGAAACATCATAGGATTGCCAGTACTCCAAATTTCGCTGTATGAGTTGTCCACCAAAATCTGTCTTATCTACCTTTGTCCCAATGCCCTGTTTTTCCAAAGCTGCCCCCAGCTTTTCCCCAACCAGCGTAATATTATTGGTTTTACTGTAATCTGATGATTTTCCGTCAGATGCTCGAAATGACTCTCGATTATGAGTATGATAAATATAAATTGGTTTATTAATAAGTTCTGGATTTTCCTTTTTGGTTAATGACTCGCTTTGGTCTTTTGATTGACTTTCAGACTGTTGCTTTGTCTCAATTTGCTCATCAGGCGTTTTTTCCTCAAAATGATCTTTCCATATTTCTGGTTCTTTCACATCTGCAATTTCCTCTATTTTCGGATTTGGCTCAATCGAGATATTGGCAAAATTTGTTTTTCCATCATCAACGACTATATGTACATCAAACATTCGAAACCCTGGAATTTCGGAAATCAAAAAGCTTGTTGGATTGCGTAAATTCAATCCAGCAGCCAACTCCAAAAAAAGATGTCCTAAATGAATGGTCTCCCTATCTTTATCTAGAGCTTTTCCAAAATAACGATTTTCCTGTTCCAAAAGAAAGATCCACTCATTTTGCTCATATTGTTCAAAAAAATCTCTAATGTAAGAAGATGATTGATGAATTTGTATTTGAAACGTTTTCGTTACTGTATAAAAGAACAATGCAAACAGCAAACATAAAACTACAATTCCTCCGAAAATCTTTATACGCTGCCATGATACAAGCACAGCCCATGTTTTTCTTTTTTGCATCACTTCTCTTCCTTCCATTTACGCCAAATCTATCTTTTGAACTTGTAGATTTCAGCTTTTCTATCAATCTATGTAGCATCAAAAAATATAGAACAAAAAAAGAGAAAAAATAAAAGAAAATGATAGAATGTCTATTTTTTAAGCTGTCTTCATCACAAAACCTTATCCAAAAGTAAAAGAGCACTCGCCAATCAATAGGAGTCAAAAAAATAAACCAAAATAAAAGATCCTATGCAAAACCTCCCTCTTTTCCAGACATGACACACTTCTTTTTCTCTATACAATTCCTTTATTAGATGCATTAACTTTATATACTTATATCTTATTCAGTATCGCTTTTCTCAATCTATAAACCAGCTTTTTTACCATTTATTTCTTTTATTTTCAATTTTTGCATTTTTCTTTATGACAACCCATCTATAAAAAAGGATCTGAATCTAAAAGGCTATGTATTTCTTTCATTTGATGGAAAAAAACCATCATAAATCTCAATTTATCATGGCTTTTTTAACTAGATTTTATATTTTTTTCTTCCATCCCCAGTAAAAATAATATCGCTTTGGTATAAAAAATAAGCTAGCAATATACCACAAATTCACATAAATATTATATATTTTACATGTATTCTGCCTTGACATACTTTATTTAGAACATAATTTAAAAATTTCCTATCATCTTAACTTGATAGGAAATATAATAAGAAATAAAAAGAAAATTTCGCATTCTTTACAATAATACAAGGTGAGCAAAAACAACCCACCCTTGTTGATTTAATGACTTCTACCATCTTACCAATTAACCGAAAATGATCCATACTATAGTTCCAATTATTGAAGTGCCAATCATTATTCTATTGTACAATCGAATAAGCTCTGTTCTTGACATCCATTCATATAAAAACATTTATCATGTTTTATAAATAAACCAATTTCTCAAACCGTATCTTGTATCGCACATTCTTTTGAGATATTTCACTATTTTTGATTCATTTTTCTATTAATTCATTATTAATAAAATAAATTTTATTAATAACGAATTATAAAATCATAACTTATCTTACTTCACATTTCAAAGGAGAATGTTATAATTTTTAACAGGATGCCCCAATACTCTAACTGTTCCAATATTTGATGTTTCTAATATCTGTAAAACCATTTCAATTCTATGAACAAGACGAGATTTTATACAGCATGTATTGTTTCAAAGATAAAAACGTAATCTCACCCTTTATAAACTTAGAAAAAACCAATTCCTGAAATATCCATCAATGTCATATTTTATAAATCAATTTATTTTAATTATCAAAATGATAAAAATAAACTTCTAAGAAAGATTGTGCGCCTTCCAACAGACAAAATCTTTATTGCTTTATAACAGAAAATGGAGAATTTATAGACAAAATCTCCTTTCCTATGCCCACTGCAACATTTTTTATCCATGCAAACTTAAAGAAGACAAAAAGAATGGAACAGGATGATCACAGTTAAACATAAACAGGATTATTTATTTTAAAGATCGAAATGTAATTATCCAAATTATGCCAAATTGCATATCGATAAAATGACTTTGAAGCATGGTACTTTATAAGCTACTTATTGTATAACAGAAGTATGTTTTTTTACTGTAATCAAAAAACAATTTCTGCAAGCTTTATCAAAAGACAACATTCGTATTTCCGTAATTTTCTTATTATAACATAATACTTTTTCAACACTTCAACTCATACACATAACTTATGGGGGTAATATGCTACGATATCCAACAAAACGATGAAATCCTGGGTATTATAGAATTTTTCATTCTTTCTATAAAACCCATTATTAAAATGTTTTTCACCTATCTAATCAATAAAAAATCATATCGCAAGTTAAATCTTCGTATGGAGTACATCATTCAAACTTTCTGCAATGATTTCTGCAATTTTTCTAACATATACATCAACCTCCTTTGGAGTAACCATAAAATTTAGTCCCATTGACGTCAGCACTTCATGAATCAATTTTCTTTTCTCATCCTCATCAAGTGCACCGACCAGTCCCATAAAAGCCTGCCTTTTTTCTTGTGGTATCTCATAGTTCTTCTCTTCTTTTCTTTTACCAAAATACATGCCTGATGGAACAAGAACATGACTCGGTTTCTTCATTTCTTCAGCTTCTCGACTTAAATGCGTTAATAAATAATCCACTGTATCGCTTGTAATAGAAACTGCATCTACAACCGTCGGAACCCCAATTGCAAGTACAGGAATCCCATATACTTCCTGGCTTAGCTCTTTGCGGTGATTGCCAACACCACTTCCTGGATGAATGCCCGTATCCGTCATTTGCACTGTTGTATTCACTCGTTGAATGGAACGTGCCGCCAATGCATCTATAACAACAATTAACTTTGGATTAATTTTCCGAATCACAGCATCGATCATATCACTTGTTTCAATTCCAGTTGTCCCCATTACACCTGGAATCATCGCTGCCACCGAACGATATCCCTTTTCAACTTCCCAGGATTGCAAGGTGAACAAATGTCTAGTAATTACCAAATTTTCAACAACAATCGGCCCAACTGCATCTGGTGTCACTTCTCGATTGCCCAAACCGACAATAAAAACTTCCGCATCTGATGAAACATTCATATACAACATCATTTTTTTGATCTGGCTCTTTAAAACAGACATAAAATTTTTTTGCACATTGTGATCATCTGTTCGTAAATCTGGCATCTCCAATGTAATATATCGTCCCTTTTTTTTACCAATCTCCTTTTCTCCCTTTTCATCAATATCTACAGTTGTAATCTTCACTTTTTTTTCTATTTCCTCGAAAATTTGAATCCCACTATCCCGTTTCACCTTTTGTTTTACTCGCTTAGCATCAACGATCTCTTTTGCCTCAACAGCTAAGTCTGTTCGTATAATATATTTAGATAAATCTAATTGTTTACTCATCAACAAAACTCCCTTCAAGTATATGTCTTATTTTTCACCTAAAACCAAAATTCTATTGCCTCAAAATAAGGTATAAAAGAATTTTATTGAAATCCTAGTGAATTTTTGCTAAAATATCAATTGTTCTATGTAAAATCATGAAATGAACGATTGAATGAGATACTGGAGGTGAATACCATGCCAAACATTAAATCTGCAATTAAACGTGTAAAAATCAATGAGAAACGTCGCTCTGCAAATGCACAAAAAAAATCAGCAATGCGCACTGCTGTAAAAAACTTCGAGGCACTTGCTGCAAAAAAAGATATTGCTGCTGCCACAGAAGCTTTTCAATTGGCCTCTAAAAAATTAGACAAAGCCGCCGGTAAAGGTTTAATCCATAAAAACGTTGCTGCTCGTCAAAAATCCCGTTTAGCAAAAAAATTAAATGAAATTCAAGCATAATTCTTGAATAAAAAGAGGTTGCATCTAAATGAATTCCTTTCATTTAGATACAACCTCTTTTTCAATAAACAAAACCTGGAAATTCCTTTAAAACCCAACCTTCTACCACGATTGAAAACGCAGCATAAACAGCTCCAAACTCAAATACCCGTCCAATCGATAACTTTTTAATGCTACATCCAAATCCGCAATCCACTTTAACCAATTTCTAAGGATATCCTCTTTGAGTCTTTTTACAACTGGCATTGCAAACTTTACTCGATATGGTGAAATTTTTAACCGTTTGGCCATTTCGTTCTCTGAATAGCCCAGTTGTTCTACCATGATTTTCAATTGATAAAACAAACGAAAATTTGCAGTCAGTGCACCTAAAATCAAAATTGGTTCTACACGTTGCTTTTTTAAATCATTTAGAACAAAAACAGCTTGTGTCGGATTTTTCTTCATTAAATAGTCCATCAGCAAAAACACATTGTCCTCAATTGAACGTGAAACAAGACGATTGACCAACTCTACATCTATTACCTTTTTCTGTTCAGATAATAAATAGGTATAACATTTTTCAATCTCTTGATGAATCAATGAGAGATGCCCGCCAACAAGCATATACAACTGTTGTGCAGCTTCTGAATGAATTTGAATTTGATAACTTTTACAAGTTTCTTGAATATAGTGCAGGAAATCTGCATCCTTTTTCGGTGCCAAAAATCCCTGTACAACAGCTGTTTCCTTACATTTTTTTGTGATTTTTTTTCGCTCATCCAATTTTTCCTTTGGAACAAGAAAAACCAAAATTGTAAAAGGAGCTGGTGAGGCCAAATACGAAAGCAATTTTTCCAAATTATGACTTAACTTGATTTTCTCACCAGTAAATATGAATGCCTGGTGAACAACCAATAGTTTATATGCACCAAAAAACGGTGGTGTACTGGCATCCTCCAAAATCTGCTCAAGTAAAACCTCTTCTAAATCATAATGACTTACTGCAAAATCCATCTCATCTTCTAAAATATATTGATCTTGAAGTTTTTGAATATAAGCATCCATCAATAAATATTCTGTGCCATACAATACATGAACGTTTTTTTCAACCATGATACCACATCCACTTTTTTATCTTTATACTTTATTATTGTACGTGGTATCTCCAAAAAAAGAAAGAGAGTGCAGACCAACACTCTCCAAAAAATTTTGGTATTATCTTTAAATAAACAAAGCCACTCTTTTATAAAAGAAGTAAAGCCATCTATATAAACGCCAAACTTAAAGGCCTAGGATACTTTATGATTGGCGGAAGCAATGGTACATATATATTTTGTCTTATATTTCATAAGCTATAATTAGTAAGTGTTTCTAATACCGGGAAACAATGAAAAAAAGACTGCATAACAAATACTTCAATCAATAATTTGTACCTCAACAAACTTTTATGGAATCGATTCTTTTTTTAGCATATGGTTTTTTGTAAAAAATGTGACATGATTTTTTCGCAAAACAAAAGTAATCTGCCCTTCTTGATCTGTCCGTAAAATGATTTTTCCGTAAGACTCAAGCGTTTGCATGGTTTCCTGATGCGGATGTCCATAGGAATTTTGTGCACCCAATGAAAGTATACTGAATTGAGGGGATATTTCTCGAATAAAAGTCACTTCAGAGCTTGTTTGAGAACCATGATGCCCAACCTTTAAAATATCAGCAGTTGGCAATTGAAATTGCTTTGTCAACTCATATTCCCGCTGCTTTTCTGCATCCCCCATCATATAAATGGTATGGTCGTATAGTTTAGCCAAAAGAATAACAGATCCTGCATTGCTCTTTGTTTCCATACCAGTTGGAGACAAACAAAAAAGTGTACCATTCTGAAGCGGCAACTGTGCACCTTGCTTAATTTTTTGTACAGATTTGCCAGTTGAACGCATATATTTTTCTGCTTGATTTTCCAATTCAGTATACTTTGCCTTTTCCCCCAATATAAGATGTTGAATGGAAACAGTTTGTGCCAAGTTGAGAAAAGTCCCAATATGATCCATATCACCGTGCGTTGCAATATAATAATCAATTTCTCTTATACCTTTGGCATGCAAAAATGGTAAAATAACCTGTTCTACAATTTGCATATTTCTTTCTTCACCCAAAAATAAAAGAGCACCACCAGAGTCAATAAAGATCACTTCTTTTTGATATGGTGTAATCAAAACCGTACAATCCCCTTGTCCAACATCCAAAAAAGTCACTGATGCTGTCGGATTAAGTTGAGGCGAAATATAGTGTAGTAATAAAGTACCTGCCCAAACACTCAAAAACAATTTTGATTTTTTCCATCCTCTTCGTTCTACACTTGTAAACAAAAAAAACAAACTAACCCACTCCGCTAAAAATAAAAAGAGCGGCGGATGCGCAAAATATAGACTATATTCCGAAACATGTTCAATCCAGCGCAACAATGTCTCACTCCAATGCACCCCTTGATTCAAAATAGCAGATAAGAAAGAAAACGGCAAATTTAATAAAATACATACAAGAACAATGAGTCCAAGCGGAAAAACAAAAAAATTGATAAACGGAATAAAAACCAAATTTAATATGAAACCAAGTGGTGCGTATGTATGAAAATGAAAAAGTACAATCGGTAAAGAAGCCAACTGACAAATGAAAGAAGCCATAAACATCTGCATCCACCTACTTTGTATACGACCAAGTATATTTCGGGAAAAAATTAAACAAGCAGATAAAAAGAAAGATAACTGAAATCCAATATCTAAAACAATATCTGGGTTCGTATAAACAGAAAAGAAAAAGGCAAGAACAATCGGAAAGGAGGGATCTTTTTTCACAGAAAAAATACAGCATAGAAGAAAAAATGCTGTTGTTAAGCAAGCACGTGCAACAGAAGTAGAAGCACCAGTCATCAAATATAAAACTGGTTGGAGAAAAAATAAAAAGATATACACATGTTCTTTTGTAAAACCAACACGCAAAAGACAGACAAACAAGCCAAATGTAAATAAATGAATCTGCATACCAGAAATAGCAAGCAAATGCACAAGCCCATATTTTTGATATAAATCTGCAATTTCATCATCCATATTTGAACGCTCACCAAATACCAATGCTGCAATATAAGCCTGGGCAGGCGTATCAGATAAATGCTGGGCAATTTTCTCCAAAATCATTTGACGAAACGGAAGAATCAAACCTCGAAAAGAAGTCTGCTTTTTTGAATGTACAACAGGAATCTCACTCAAAAAAACACTAGCAATTTGGTGCATTTGCCGTGCATACTGTTCTGAATCAAAGCCATAAACATTTTGAAATCCACGATTTTTTGCTATTGTTCCCTTAATTTGAAGAACTGAACCGACTGACAACTTTTCCATTTTCTGCGCTGTTTGTTTTAACAAATCTTTTGTTGCCAGCACACGAAAGATCATATCTTGGTTTTGAAATGTTGTTTTGACAGAAAAAGAATAGGCTTGCTCTGTTCGTTTGGGAATATCATACAAGATTCCAGAAAATTCAATATGAACCGTATCTTCTAAAACAGACTTTTTTTGCATAAAATACATTTGCTCGAAGAAACAAACCAAAGAGAAGGAAGAAATCAGAAGAATTTGAAGAAGAACAAAGTGTAAAGAAAAAAATTTGATCAAACAAAAGGAGCACCAACCACCCAAAAGAATCAATATAAGAAAAAAGGATAAATCGGTATAAAAATTTAAAGAAATGAAAATTGGAATGGGCACCGATAAAAGAAGTTGGTGATCCCATGTCAAACAATCTTTATCCTTGATCATTAAATAAACGATTGGCTTCCTTTACAAATTCATCCTTTTTTTCAGAAGATAAATTTGGATGAGAAATGATTTCTGTCATTAAGTTTTGAACAAACACACGCATTTCATCTGTTCCAAAATGAATCGGCTCTACATAAACCTGCTCTGTTTGAACACTAGCCTTTTTCAACAATTCAAGCGCATAGGGATGATTTTTATAATCTTCTTCATAGTATACTTTCTGAATACCAGCTTGAATGATGGTTTTTGTACATTGTAAACATGGAAAATGAGTAACATAAATTTCCGCACCTTGTGTTGGGACACCAAATTTGGCACACTGTAAAATAGCATTCACCTCAGCATGGATCGTGCGTATACAATGGTTATCCACCACATAACAACCTACATCATCACAATGTTCGTCACTGGAAACAGAACCATTATAACCTCCAGCAATAATGCGACAATCTCTGACAACCGTTGCTCCAACACGCAAGCGACTGCACGTACTGCGTTTGGACAAAATTCGACTTTGAACCATAAAATATTGATTCCAGGAAATTCTCAAACTGCTCTTCCCCCTTTACAAAATAAATGTCCACTTTATTCAGTTTAATTTTTGTGGATTCTCTTTTCAATCCCTTTTGCATAACTTTTTGTTAACAATCAAGCAGCGATTTTTATTGTTTTTAATTTATGTTTCTTATTCTTTTTGACAAGCGCAGACAATTCCTTGATTTACAGCATACTTTTGCAAAACGGATTGGATTATAAACGAACCGAAGACTTTAATTGTTCAAAAGTTTTTTCTCCAATCCCATCCACTCGTTTTAATTCTTCAATACTTTGGAAACCTCCATTCTGCTCACGATATGCCACAATGCTCTGTGCCTTTTTCGGACCAATACCTGGCAAAGTTTCAAGCTCTGTCACAGTCGCATGATTTAAAGAAATCATATCATCCGAAACTGTTTGTGATATAAACGGACTTTCTTTCAGTGTCTTGGCTTCATTTAGAGTTGGAATATAAATCACCATTTCATCGGTCAATCTTTGTGACAAATTAACTGAATTCACATCTCCTTTTTCCGTAATTCCACCTGCTTGTTGAATGGCGTCTTGAATACGGGCATCACTAGGACATAAGTAAACTCCAGGTTTACTTACAGCTCCTTTCACATCAACCATAATGACTTGTGCTTCCTTTTTTTCCTCTTGTTCCACTAAAGCTGATTTTGAGTCTGATATAAATAACGTTTCCTTCTGCTCTGCCATTTTCTCTCGATCTGAAAAACAAAACCAAGTCCCTACGAAAATCAACGTAATACTTAAAACAGCACAAATCAGCAAAAGATACTTTTTAGAAAACCGATTTGTAAATAAATCAATCAAATCTTTAAACATTTCCATTGTGAACGCTCCTTTACTTTAACTTTAAATAGACATGCAATTTTCATTTACCATTTTCATACGTTAATAGGAAACAAAATACTTAGGAGGTATTTATGGATAAACAAATTGGAATCATCGGAGTTGGAAATATGGGCAAAATGCTTATACAAACATTTATTACACAAAACAGACTAAATGCTTCTCAAATTTGGATAACCAATCGAAGTTCCAATAAGGCAATTGCAATTCAAAACATATATCCGCAAGTTCATTGGGTACAAACTGTTGAAGAAATCGGCAAACATTGCGATCTTATTTTTCTTTGTGCAAAACCAATACAAATCATACAAATCGCCAAAAAAATCGCTCCAATTTTAAATAAAAATCAAATTGTCATATCTATTACCAGTTCCATTTCAGTCACAGATTTAGAAGCAATTGTACCAGCTCAAACTGCTCGAATCGTACCGAGCATCCTGAATCAAACCCAAAAAGGAAACAGCTTATTCACATTCGGAAATCGTTGCTCAACAGAAACCAAAGCAGAGTTAAAAAAATTATTTGAACAAATTTCTATCCCTTTGGAAGTTACTGATAATAAAATTCGAGCTGCAAGTGATTTGGTCAGCTGTGGTCCAGCTTTTATCGGAAGAATTTTGGAATGGATGTGTGAAGGTGCTCAGCAAGCCACACCGTTGTCAAAAGAAGAAGCAGAAAAAATGATAACAGAAACAATCATTGGTCTTGGTGCACTGCTGGAAAAAGGAGATTTTACTTTACCAAAATTAATTGAAAAAGTTTGCGTAAAAGGAGGGATTACAGGAGAAGGCCTGGCAGTCATTGACCGTGAGATTGGACAATTGTTTCCTCATTTGTTTTACGTAACAGAAAAGAAATTTCAATTGGATAAAACAGAGATAAAAAACTTACTGACTTATAAATAATCTTTGACAAAAAAGCAGAAATTCCTTTTAAAATCGAAAAAAATTTTTTATGGATTTAATTTGGGAGGAAAAAGATTCTATAAAGAGGATAAGCCAAAAGGATTTGATTCAAAGAAAAAACGAACAATGATGCAAAATTCCACATAAAGTTTTACACCTATTCGTCTTTTTAACTTGATAAAATTTATCATTTATAACATATTCATTAATAAGAATAGGGCGACTTCGCTTCATTTCATATTCAACAGTAGCTGAGACAAAAATTGAAAATGAGTTCTCCGCCTTTGAGTCATCTCCTTGAATAGACGCCACAAGTCTGTCACTAAAAAGACCTTGTCTAAATTTTTTCTTTCACAGACATGTCACCAAACATAGAAATTCAAAAAATGGATTTAAACCAAGCTTTTTTTAGCTCAAAAACACTTTTGTCTTAAACGCCTTCTCAAATTTCCTGATCTTCCTTTGTAAGGCAGAACGTCAAAAACATCATAAATCATCGCATGTATGTTTTGATTTTATATCATTACAAATAGTCGATTTCTTTTCGTTTCATCCAAGAAAAATTCTACACAAAACACTTTCCTTTCAAATGGTTTATTGAAAATATCCTAGACTCCTTCCATAATTTCTTAATACGATAAAACCCACTAAGATATTTCCGAATTTCTTATTGAAATGAAAGTAAAGACTCATTGATTTATGTATTTTGGTCATATAATCAATCAGCATTTGTGGAAATATCAAATAAAAGTACTGGAAAAATACACAAATGGATTCCAATAGTTCAAGTTCTTTATAAAAGCAAGATTATGATTAGAAATATAAAAAATAATGAAAATTTTCCATAATATATACTTATAAAGTAACAAGTTTTTGGTAAAGTTAATTGTGAAAAATATAGGTTTCCAACCTATTATGTTTCTTTGATTACTTTTAGGTAAAAAGGATATTCATCATGCATTTCCTTATTTATGACTACAATAATGACAAAAGACATCATTAAAGACGCAGCGATAATTTTCTGCGACGAAACAAAATCTGAATAACATGAAAATTATTTTTCTAATTTTAAAAAAATGGTTCAGAACCATAAGAAATCAACATATCTCAATTTAACACTGTATTTTTTCGATTCTAAATATAATTTCTCTTATACAATTTAAAATCTAAATATTCATTGTCCTACCTTTCAATTGTACTCCAAAAAACAATATACACCATTAAAATTTCAAATACACACATATAATTATTTATTTGGTTTTTGCGCACAAAAGAACCACCGCAAACTGTTTGATTGAATCGGTTGCATTTGTTCATCACAAATTGTTAACAGAGTGAAACCAGCTCTTTCTAATAAACTTGTATAAACATCTTGCACAAAAGTACGCTGTATTTGCTGCTCCTCAAAGCGTTCATATATTCCATTTTTGGAAATATCCATAAAATAAGTCAACTCATGGCGAACCTGCCACATTTCTCGGTTTAAAAACGTATTCCAAATCACAACATAATCGGTCTCTAAAACCGAATAAGTTTCATCATGAAATTCTGTATCGAACTTATATGGCGTATGTACATCAAATAAAAGCAATCCCTTTGGCTTCAAATGCTGATAAATCTGCCGAAAGGTATGAAATACTGATTTTTCATCCAACAAATAATTTAAGCTGTCACAAAAAACAGTCACTACATCAAAAGATTTGAAAAGCTCAAAACAATCCATGGATTGATGAAACAAAGGCACAAACATATGATTTGTTTCCATCCGCTTTGCAGCAACAGCCAGCATTTCCTCACTTACATCAATTCCAACCGGATGATGTCCTTTTTGTACCAGCTCAAGTATGAAACGTCCGGTTCCACAACCTAAATCCAAAACCGCTAATTTTTCAGGAAAATTCGTTCCGTATGTTTGACACATTTTTACAAAAAACTGCGTCCATACCTCATACGGAACATCCTGCATCAATTCATCATAAATTTCGGAAAGCAAAGCATAACTCATAAGTTCTCCTCAACAAACTCACTTTGAATTTGTGGAGCATCTCCCCATAATTTTTCCAAATTATAATAGATTCTATCATCTTTGGAAAAAACATGAGCAATCACATCTCCCATATCCACTAAAATCCATCGAGCATCATCAAAACCTTCCATGCGTTTTACATCTTTTCCGGCTTGATGTGCTTGCTCACGAATTTCTCTTGCGATGGCCTGCACATGTTTTTCATTATTCCCATGACAAATTAAGAAATAATCGGCAATTGTACTTTTCTCAAGCATGGATAAACATACAATGGATTCTCCTTTTTTATCATCCATTGCATCAAAGGTTAATTTTGCCAATTTTTTTGATTCCATTATTACTTCAGTCCTTTTTTAAGTTTAATAATGCATTATACAATCCAATGGTATACGGTGCAATCGTTTCTTCATCTTCCAACAAATGTTGCAATGTTATCTTTACCGCAAACAACATAGCTTCATCTAAATTTTCAAACGATAATTTACGTATATCTTCCACCCCAGGGAAATCTCTCCCTTTTTCTGTCATATCCGCAAGATATACAATTTTTGCCAAATCATTCATCGATTTATGCCCTGTGGTATGGTAAGCAATGGCATCCAATACATCCTGATCATTAATCTTATATTTTTCTTTCATCAAGTAAGCAGCTACAAATCCATGCCAAACGACCGGATTCCACTTTAAAATCTTATTGGGATACTTTGAAGCTTGAATAAGCAACATCATACTCTCTTGATCCATACCTTTTGCATAATCATGAAGAATTGCTGCCAAACCTACTTTCTTACAATTTTCCCCATAATGCTCAGACAAAGCCAAAGCCGCTTCATATACGCCCATAGTATGTTGAAAACGGCGTTCAGGTAATTTTTTTTTCACCAACTCAATTGCCTCTTCATGTTTCATATAAATGATGCTCCTTTATATATTTTACAACATTGGGATGAACAAATGCCTCAATACACGTATGATTTTTGATCCATGTACGAATTTGCGTAGAAGAAATATGAATATTACTCATTGGCAATTCATAAATTGGGTAAGCTTGATCTTTTGTATAACCAAATCTTGAAACACTGACAACTTGTACAAGCTTGACAATTTCTTCTGGATTTTTCCATGTGGAAAATACTGCATGTTGATCGGCACCGATCAAAAAGTATAGGTAAGCATTCTTATACTTCTGTTTTAAAATTTTTAATGTATCTATTGTATAAACCAACTTACCTTCTGCTTGAATTTCCGTTGTTTCAATATGAAATTTCGGATAATCAGCAATGGACAACTCAAGCATGTTCATACGATGTTTGGCATCTGTAATGGCTTCGTTAGCTTTATGCACCGGACAATATGTCGGTAAAAAATAAAAGCGATCCAAAGCGAGATGGCTTGTCGCATAATTTGCAATTTGAATATGACCCAAATGTACTGGATCAAAGGTTCCACCTAAAATCCCGATTTTTTCTGTCATTTATTTCTCCTTTTATGGAAGTATCAATTTTTTATTCTCTTCAGACTCCCGATATAAAACAATTGTATTTCCAATGATCTGCACAAGCTCAGCTTCCGTACCTTCTGAAATGTTTCTGGCAATCTCAGTTTTATCCCACTCACAATTTTGCAATACACTGATTTTTATTAATTCACGTGCTTCTAATGCATGGCTAAGTTGTTGAATCATATTCGGATTTACACCACTTTTTCCAACTTGAAAAATCGGATTTAAATGATGCGCTTGGTTGCGTAAAAATCTTTTTTGCTTCCCTGTTAACATTTATTTCGTCCCTTCTAAGCTTTTTTTGACAATAGATTTCATCTTCGTAATATCTGGTGCTTGCCCTGTCCATCTTTGAAATGCAATGGCACCTTGATGGACAAACATGCCTAATCCATTAATTGTTTGACATCCAAACTGCTCAGCCTGTTTCAAAAACATGGTTTTCTCAGGTGTATATATAATATCAACAACAACACAGGCTGAATCAAATTCTGCATATAACAGAGGTGATGTTTCAACATTCGGGTACATCCCAACAGGAGTTGTATTCACAATCATATCATATTTTTTTGCTTCTTTCAGCGCATCCTGTAACGTACATGTACAAACTTCACCATATTTCAGAAAATCATTGGCAAGCATTTGAGCACGTGGCAAACTTCGATTGGCAATACAAATTTTATTAGCCTGTTCGATACACAAGCCATATACAACAGCACGCGCTGCCCCTCCTGCTCCGAGAACAAGGATTTTTTTATTTTTGATCTGAACATTTTCATCTTTTAAAGAAGCAATAAAACCACTACAATCTGTATTGATTCCGATCCATTTCTTCTCTTTACAAATGACTGTATTTACTGCACCGATGACCTCTGCTGCTAGTTCAATTTGATCCAACAAAGGAAAAATCGCCTCTTTATGTGGAATGGTTACATTAAACCCTTTAATATTCAGTGCGCGCATGCCTTCAACAGCTTTAGATAAATCCTCAGGCTGCACCAGAAACGGAACATACACAGCATCCAATCTTAAATTTTGAAATTGATGATTATGCATTTTCGGTGACAAAGAATGATGAATTGGTGCACCAATTACCGCGTAAACATCCATTTTCTTTCCCCCTTTTTTTACTTTCTTAAAATCGAACGTCTTATATATATACCAACACCTTTAGGTGCATAAACAACAATCTTCGCTCCTTTATGCTTTACATTAACAAATCCAAGACCAGAAATAACCAAATCTGTATCATCCTCTTTTATAACAAAATAATGCTTTTGAAATGAAGGCAAATTCTTGATTTCCTCTTCTGTTGGTGGTTGCAATAATTTACCCCAATGTGTTTGGAAGAGTACATCAGCTTTTTCCAGCTTTGTTCGATGAATCTTAATTGTGGCTGGCAAAAAACTGATGAAGGAATTTCGCTCACCTTGTATAAAGTCAATTCTGACCAATCCCCCGTAAAATAAAGTTTGTTTTGCATTCAATTGATTGACAATCGGTTTGATTTCCTTTCTTGGCGTTAATAATCGCAATGTCTTCTCTCCAACATAATGTGTATACTGATGTTCATTCACAATACCTGGTGTATCAAAAATAGAATGATCCTGATCCAATGGAATTTCAATGACATCCAACGTTGTTCCAGGAAAATGAGAAGTTGTAATCCAGTCCTTTGACGAATCAGACAGTTCTCGAAGCATCTGATTGACAAAAGTAGACTTTCCCACATTAGTAGCACCCAAAATAACAACATCGCGCCCATTTCGCTGCCTTAAAATTTCTTCAACGGCCTCTTGTATACCTTGTTTCTTTTGCGCACTGATTAAAAGCACATCCTTAGGCTTCAAGCCATATTCCTTACATTGGTTTCTGACCCACTGCTCTATTTTCATCAATTTAAGTGATTTAGGCAATAAATCAAGTTTATTGCAGATCAATATCACATCTTTTCCCTTTAAAAAACGTGGTGTGCCAGATAACCAACTTCCCTGAAAATCGAATATATCAACAAGCTTTACAAACAAAGCATCCCTTTGACTCATTTGATCTAAAATTTTTAAAAACTCATCCTTTGTTTTTGTCACTGGAAGCAGTTGATTATAGTATTTCAAACGGTAGCAACGCTGACAAATCAAATTTTCTTTTTCCTTTATTTCAGGAACATAACCGATTTGTTTTGCATCCTCGGTCTGCAAAACAGCACCACACCCAATACATTTTAATACTTCCATTTATTTTTCCTCCCATATTAAGCTACCATGTTTACGCAAAAAATAAAAAATCAGCTTTTCAATTTTACGATTGATGCTTGTCCAAACACCATCTGTAGAAGCAACTGGCTGAACCAAAACTGTACGCGCACCAAAACAGTTTCCACCAAAAATATCAGTTAACAATTGATCACCAATGACACAAAGCTCCGTTTGATCCAATTGAAATTGTCGTGCCGCTTGTCTAAACTTTGTCGTTAAAGGCTTTCTTGAACGATAAAAAAACAAAATATTATGTGGTCGAGCAAATTTACTGACACGTTCCTCACTATTATTCGATACAATAGCAATCTGAATACCATGTGTTTGCATTTCATAAAACCATTCGGAAATTTCTTTCGTTGCATCAGGGCGATCCCATTCCACCAAGGTATTATCTAAATCTGTAATGATCCCTTTAATTCCATGTTGAATTAAAAAATCAGGTGTCACATCAAAAACCGTTTTCTTAAAAAAATGAGGTTTGAACTTTTTTAACATATTTGATTCCTCCCTTTCCAAATAAATTCATATAAAAATCCGATCATCAATTTGTCGAATCATCTTGAATTTGCAGCAATATTCCATATTTTCTTCGTCAAATTTCGACGTTTTTCTTTTTGTGGATAACTTTATTCACATTATACCTGTTGATAATCAACATTTTTCAAAAACTATCCACAAAAATATCCACATTTTTTTATATCAAATGTGAATAATTGTCGCATTGCCTAGAAATATAAAAAATGATAAATTATACTTACCTAAAAGATAGAACATAAATCATATAATCCACACAGATTCGACAACAACTAAACTTTCATAAGGAGGAGAAAACGTTGCACAATCTATCTAACGAGTTATTAATTCAATCTTACATTAAAGCAGTTGAAATACCACTTCATCCACATTTTATTCATTTAATTCAGCTTGAGCTCAACTATCGAGGAATTAATATTGAGCATCTAACAAAAAAACTGGTTCGAACATGAGGAACCTCAATTTTGCACAATCCCAAGCGCTTGTCCCATTTCAACAGACTTTCCTTGATAAATTGTTGAGCTTGCAGAAAAGCTTTCTGCCTCAAATAATAAAATAATAGTTGAACCAAAAGAAAAATATCCCAGTTCTTCTCCTTTTTTCATCTGCATCTTTGTATTAGTAACTGTAATGGTATTAATAAACATTGCACCGATTTTCGCAAGAATAATTGAATGATTTGAATCAGATTGAATTTGTGTAACCACTCTATAATTATGTGAGAGTGGGGTTTTTCCGTACTTTAATCCCCAGTGATTCACTGGATAAGATTTACTTCCCAACGTCTGACTTCTAACAATCCTTCCATCTACTGGACAATGAATTTTATGGTAATGGCTTGGACTTAAATAAATAACAATGTAAAAGCCACCGATAAATTTATGAATTCCATCAGAAATTTGTAATAAATCGGTCAATGCATATGGCTTTTCTTTTGCATATATATAATGATTTTTATCTATTCTTCCAAAATCTTCAATAATACCATCAACAGGTGATACAACTGTACCAATATCTGAAGCAATCGGGCGTACACCTTCTTTAATATCCCTAATAAAAAAATCGTGCAGACTTTGATAACCATTTTGAGGACAATAAAAGTCTGAAAGATCAATTTGAAAATACCTTTGATAAAAAGGAATGACACACCTACTCCATTTGGACTGGGTGTATTTTTTGATTATAAGAGAAAGCCATTTTCGATTTGTCAATTCGATAAGCAAACAATATAATCTTTCTTTGTTCATAAAATTCTCCTTAAAACATTTACTAGATTTTTTCTTTCATTTTCTGTATACCAAATGTAAGCTTCATGGTATAGTTATTTATAGTCGATAAAATTATCTCACAGAAGCTACAAAATGCGCTTTGCCATACTGCCAAATTTTAGAAAGGAGTTATAAGTTATGTTTTTTGCACATTATCTCGATTTGACTCGACGCAAATTAAAAGAAAATGCTGCTAATATTATAACACTGATAAATTTATCTTTGGGATGTATTTCCATTTTTTTCACACTAAAAGGTACTACAGATTGGGCACTGATTATGATTTTTGTTGCTGCCTTAGCAGATCGATTGGACGGTATGGTTGCAAGAAAACTTCGCATTGAATCCGAAATCGGAAAACAACTCGATTCACTATGTGATCTTGTTTCATTTGGTGTCGCACCGGCAACGCTTATTTATGTAACCAGTCTATCCGCTCTAGGTTACACGGGTATGTTTTTTTGTATCATCTTTATTATTTGTGGCGGATACAGACTCGCTCGTTTTAATATAACAGAAAACCATGGTTTTTTCCAAGGGCTTCCGATTACCGCTGCTGGCTGTATTTTAACGTTTTTTGCATTATTTACAGAGATTATTCATACTGCTATATTTATTATTTTGACTGTTGTATTATCTCTAGCTATGATCAGCAGCACCAAAATAAAAAAAATGTAAAGCATTCTTTCAGCAGGCTTCTTTACAAAAACGCTTAAACGAAAAAAAGACTTTAAATTATTTTTGCAAAAATGTAACCGGAATTTTTGGACATATAACACAGAACATACAAGGTTTAACTTTAAAACTGCTGTTGAACCTTTCACATCAAGTAGACAGATAAAATATTAAAAATATAATAATAAGGTGATGTGATCATATTATCCATCCATTTGCATCTCTTATACAGTTGATCTTTGCGTTTCCAATTTTGGTCTTATCAACTTGTATATTTTATACCCAGGAAATGGACATTACATGGATTGTTTTACGTACAATACAACTGGCTCTGCTTGTGTTATCAAATCATTCCTGATACTTTCCATTATTGTATTATGCAATCATCCCAGCTAGCGCCCTGGACCTGCCCAATCTTTTTTTCATTGCTGAAATCAGATATATCATACATATTTTTCTTTGATCATTCTCCAAAGTCCTTCTATCACTCCATTATCCATATAACAATCAATATCTGACATCAATCTACCCGACTTTATTTTTGAGCTTTTATCTAAAATATTATACTGATATATTGAAGTCCTCAATCATTCATTAAAATCTACAAAACTTCTGACTTCATTCATATAACCTTCAACAGCCTTAATTTTCTGCTCAATTATATATTTGAGTCTATGCTCCATAAAATAATCCTTCTAAGTATCAACTTTTATATTTAAGCTGTCTACTTTAGAAGGATCACATCATGTCACCATGTATTTTTTATTTTACTTAATAAACTTGTCTGTTTTTCATATACTTGAAAATCTGATTTCCCATCATAAAAAATTTTTAACCTCTTTCTCATCGTAATTTGACCGCCTTTAAAAACCACAGCCGCCAAACCCGCTTCCTGCAAATCCCCAACCACCAAATCCAAAGATGATTAACAAAACAAATAAGACAACAACAATTGCAATTCCAAATCCCCAGCCACCACCACAGCCACCATAACCATAGGCCGGTGGACAACAGGCTGGACCATAGACTGGAGTGCCATATCCATAAGCATTCATAAACTCACCTCCAAACATCTACTATAAAATATGTTTAAAATGTACAACGGTGAAAAAAATAGTTTTCTGCCTGATGGATGAATCTCCATATCTGATTTTTAATTGATTTTACACTTGAATTCAAAACAAAAAGCAAAATAAGACAGACAATATTTCTTTCTTCTGTTCATAACTTAATGATATATGTCATAATTTAAGGAGAGATCAAATGGGTACAGTAATCGGATTTCTTACGTATTTTTTTAAACAAGTTTTTTTCTTCGTTTCATTTGTAAAAAACAACACTTTTCCTCAACCATTACCACCCGAAGAAGAAAAAAAATATTTGGAACAATTTGCAAATGGTAATGCTGATGCACGTAACAAACTCATTGAGCATAATTTACGTCTTGTTGCACATATTGTAAAAAAATTTGAAAACACTGGTGAGGAGCAAGAAGATCTTATTTCCATTGGCACAATCGGACTAATTAAAGCCGTAGAAAGCTTTTCAAGCGGAAAAGGAACCAAACTTGCAACCTATGCCGCACGATGTATCGAGAATGAAATCTCACTTTCAAGAGTTACAACAAAAAGAGAAAGAAAAACCGCTATTAATAAAGAAATACGGTTATTTCTTCCCCCCGTACAATGACCTCTTTGATTGCCATTCGAATCAATACTTTTTTATCCTCTTCATTTAAATTCTTTTCTCTTGCCAAATAAAAAGAAATAGCCTGTTTTAAACCACTACCATCCAAATTTCCTTTTGTGTTTATTTCTTTTTCAATCCGTTCCTTTTCCTGAATCAATGCATTCTCCTCATCTCTGATTTCACGGAGCTGCACTTTAATTTCTTCAACATCTCTTTCATCTTCCAACACAGCAAATAACCTCATTGTCCGTTTAGCTGCAAGCTTTTTCTTTTCAATTTCTTCTATAATACGCTCAATTTCTTTACTTAAATAGTCCTTAGTTTTATCTTTTATTTCTTGTCTTTTTTCAATGTTTTGCTGATCCTTTAGTACATCTTCCAACGTGTTCCAAACGTACTTGTCCAACTTATTCATAGAAATTGAACGACCACAGCCATTTTTTTGACCAGCAGAGTTTTTTCTACAAGTATATCTAAAATAGTCTTTCCCACGAGATTTGGTATTGCGACCATTCATAGTTGAACCACAGCTACATCTTAAAATTCCGGATAATAGATAGTCTCTTCTAGGCTGCATAATACTCAATCTTCTAATATTACCTAACCGCTGTTGCGCCAGTTCAAAATCTTCTTTAGAAATAATAGCTGGTATCTCAGTTATAACCCACTCTTTTTCATCCCTGATCTTTTCAACTGCTTTTTCCCCAGATTGTCTTTTAACATATATTCCTGTAGAATCATATCGATTTTGAATATATATCCCAGTATAAGCTTGATTTTTAAGAATTTGGGCAACAACTTGACGATACCATACATTCTTTCCTGTCTTCGTTGGAACACCCATTTTATTCAGATGCTTTGCAATTCCGTTCATTCCAACAAAACGTTTCATGGATAAAAATTCCCGAAAAATAAATTGAACAATTTCCGATTCCTTCCTATTAATCGTATAGGTACAATTTTTCTTATCATAATCGTACCCATACAATTTATTATCTTTTACAATCTTTCCGGATTGCGCTTTTTTCAATCGCCCAGCAGATGTACGCTGCTTAATTTTTTCTTTTTCAAACTCTGCAATGGCTCCTCGCATAGAAAAAAACAAAGTACCTTCCGGTGTGTTGGCATAGTCTCCATTTACAAACTCTACATCTATACCACATTTCTTAAATTCATCATCAAGCATTAATTGATGCATGAGTTTACGTGACAGACGATCCGGATCATAGCAGACAATTTTGGTAATCAATCCTTCTGCAGCATCATTTCTTAATTGAATTAACCCTTGCCGTTTTAAAATTTCTCCAGATATGCCATCATCAATATACAACAAATGTGGCTCGTTATTGATCTTCATTTTGCAGGCCTCGATCTGTGCTTTTAGACCATAACCCTTGGTCGCCTGCTCCTCTGTTGAAACTCTTGCATATATCGCTATCACCTGTCTGTGCACGCTCCTTTATGATTTTCTCTATAATGTAATCATAACACTGATTCAATACACGTTCAGTTTCACTGCCAAAAACAACCTTGACTTTCATCCAATCCGCCTCCTGTGCATTTCATTAATACAACATATGCGAATTGCGGTTGTCCTTATTTAACATTTCAATACATCTTATGTTAGGGTTCAAATTGTATGATTATATAATTTATATTTTTCATTATACAAAGGCAATATTAAAACATCAATATATACCTCCACCACCACAATTTCTTGATCAAATCACTTCCCTATTCTTCTTTCAACTAAAAAAACAAAAAGCAGTACAAACAAAACATACATTTCTTGTTTTCTTATTTTAAGAAATAAATGATGGTCTATTTTCAATAAAAAAATTATGTAGGAATTGTTTACAAAAAAGTATTATAATGTTTTGGTTATCATCAAAAGTTCAACAAAATAAAAAATCACATAATACCAATTTTTTATGATTGTATTATGTGATTCTTACTTTCTACTATGCCCATTTTCTAGTTAACTTAAACCTTTGATTATTCCCACCATGATAAGGAAATTGGATTGCCTCTGTATAATTACTTGTAGAACTACCAGTCATATCCAATACTTGCCCCGTTTTTACATTTGTAATTACACATTCATACTCTTTAAGCCAACCATCTGAGATTGTTCTGACAAGAGAAATTCTCCATAACTGTTCATCCCCACCTGTATATGGAAATTGAATAATAGGTGTTTCCTGTGCCATATCTCCTCTTGCAACTTCTAGCACTTTACCAGACTTATTGTTGGTAATTTTATATTTTCCGTCTTGGACATGTTGAATGGTCCAAAATTGATAATCTGCCCAATTTTCGCTATTTGTATAAGTAGCTTGATAAACATGTTCACTGGACTCGCTATTTGGAACTCTCAATGCTTTATCACTTGCACTTAATGGCGAAATAATATAGCCACCATTTAAAATAGACGGTTGATTTTTTTTATTCATTATATTTGTGTACCAATTATAAACTTCATCAGTAATTCGTACAGCCCCATTTTCTTTATTTCTATCATAAACTGCATTGTGAATTCCATAAACGTCATAATTCCATGCCCCTATTTTATTGGTGGATTCTTTATATACAGGTCCTCCACTCATTCCTCCCTCAGAGTCCATATCATAAATCATAACAAACTGATTGCTACGAAGTAATTTTCCTGTTCCCATATACACTGTTCTTCCATTTTTTGGTAAAACACCTGCCAAATTTAAGCTCATACCATCAGTAAGTGTACCTTCTTTATAAAGTCTGAAATTTTTCCAGTAATCTGGATACAGATCTTTAGATAACGGTGCATTTAAAATTAATGCTGCATAATCATCTGTAAGACTTCCTGATAAATCTAGATCCCCCACTACCCAACTTATATACCTTGGGTTAATCTCTATCTTATCTATTTTATAAGGCCCTCCCCATGTATTATTTTTGGTCGGAACATAGATAGATACAGATTTTGCATACTCCTTTCTATCGGCATCATAGACACAGTGCGCAGCTGTTGCAACGACATGATCACTAATAAAAAAACCAGTTCCCGATGCTTGACCGTAGGAAAATTCTGAAATAATATTCACCATACTATTATATGGTGCTTTTGAAATATCAGATATAGGAACCCTATCATCCGTACCCACAATGCTTGAACCTTCCGCAGATACTTTTTCGTTTCCACTACCAATAATCAATGCGAAAATACAAACAAACATAAGAAAAAATCTCTTCATAATTTAACACCCTCCCCTAAACAAATATTTATATATTTACACCTTCTATACTCAGATATAAAAATCCTTCATAAAAATTTAACTTTCACATAATATTCACAAAAGCAGATTTCCACGCCAATACTCGTCATATTCCCTTTTCCTATACCATCGCTACAATGCATGCGTTCTGGGTGTCCTCTCTTATACCTGAATGATTCCTTGATCATCCACAGCATAATGGGAACTTGTAGCATGGTTATTTCTTAACATATATGAAATTTCATTTGCCGCACTTCTGACATTTGCGGTGTTGTGTACTGTACTGTAATGTATGATAGTTTCATAGTGTTTGGACATTTGATGTTGCATTTATTTTTGGGTAAAAATTGTTTTTTGATTTGCATAACAAATCCTCCTTAAAATAGAAAAAGCCCTACCCATTTGGTAAGACTTTTATTGACGTATATTTTTTGTTTTGCTAGAATAAACTTAAAGAAGGGTTACTGCCTTTGGTCAGGCGGTTAGTCCTAGAATTGTTCTAAACCGCTCTTATCAAAGGGCGGTTATTTCTTTTTATGTGTTAAACATAAAGAAATGATTCCTATAATTACTAAGCAAAAATTAAATATTTCTATCCAAGTAACCATAAGGCATCACCCCCTTATTAAAGAGAGTGACTAACCGCCAAAGCAGTAACCCTAGATTTCTATTCTAGCAACTTATTGCTTTTTTTGTAAATAGAAAAAGCACCCATCACGGAATGCTTAAACATGGTATAATATTTTCGTTGTCCTCTCTATACCTGGCAACAGGGAGGAGGTGCAATCATGGAATTTCTGTATCTTACAACAATTTCTATCGTGGCAAGTGTAGTATCGTACTACATATGCAAATGGTTGGATAGAAAATAAGGACAACCAACCTTTCTTGTTTATACAAATACAAACAAGAAGAAAACCGAGAGCCCTCTACTCTCGGTTTTTTTTGTGCAATCATGGATTGCTCCTGTATCCTTCTAAGCACATTATAACATATGTGCTCAACAAAAGTATATGCATTTTATCATTTTTGTATGTGCATGTTACGCTATTTACAGGTGCTTTGTATTTGTATTTTCAATAAATGCTTTTATTTCTTTAATATCGTGTGATATCCTAGAATACCGAAAATTATTCCATAGCAAAGCAGTCACAAAGACATTAACCATTACCAGCATGGTTAGTTAAATACTACAACCAAAAAGCAACGTGTCAACTTCTCACAGATGCTACAAGAAACACCAATAGAAAGGCTGGACTTGAATTAATAAAAACAGGAAATGTCTTTCCTATTTGTTCTCTAAAAGAGTTTTTTATGAAAAAACTGAAAGATACTTTTATCCTACATTATTGATTTACGAACCTAACCAAAAAATTCCAGTAGTTTTTTCAGACTTGAATCTACCTATAATCTAGATTTTTCTCAATTTTTATAAAATCCCTTAAAACAGTAACTCAATATAGGTGATACAAAACTATATATAATACAACTGTTATTCCTATTCATGTTTTATACTTGAAACAAGATTGAATATGGATAAATAAAATTTTGAAAACAGTTTTTTCTTCCCCACTACTATTCGTACAGAAAAACAAGCATCATCAGCTTCACAAGATTGAAAAGAAAAAATGAACACGACCCATTTGAACCAATACATATAGCCCAACAGCAAATGTAACAAAAATCCGGTTTACTCAAGCTGACAAATACTATCTATTGTAATCACAATTCAAAAATATCAATAATTATTGTTGATGAGCATGCAAAACACATTAAAAAACCTTGATACGCTAGGATTCTTTTTGTTGTGACTCTTGTAATCGAGAATGAAATTCTTATGCATATTCGTTCATTAAAAAAAGTAAAAAAAGATGTTTCATTGCATGATTCAATTGGGCAAGATAAGGAAGGCAATGAAATTTCTTTGATTGACATTTTAAAAGCAGAAGAAGTAGATATTGTAGAAGTATTACATACCCATAATGAAATTTCTAAAATTGAAAAATATATTTATATCTTAGATAAGAGAGAACGTGAGGTGATTATTTCAAGGTTTGGGCTCGGAAATGAAAAGGAAATGACACAAAGAGAAATCGCAAAAAAACTCGGTATTTCTCGCAGTTACGTATCAAGAATCGAAAAGCGTGCCTTAATGAAAATGTATCATGAATTTGTTAAAGAAAATAGTGAACAGTCCCTTTAAATGATTTGTCATTTAAACAGGAAATAAGCAAAACCATCTATAATTATAAGTGCGTCGTTCTGTAGCTGTATGCCTTTGTTACTGATCGTCTCTAAAAGTCACAACGGAAAAATTTGTCATTTGCTCTATCCTTTTTGAAACAAATCTTAAAACTTTATATTTTTTTCTGTTGCTCTTTTTTAACTGTTTTTCTGTAAATGAATTTAGATATTCCAGAAAAACTCAATGGTTCTTCCACTGTATCCTCTTAGATTGAGTTACTGTATCTATTTCTCCTATTTTCTTTTGATTTCTTTTCATTAATATCTATATCATAAATTTGTACGCCAAAAATGTCGCTTTCCATCGCTATATTTTAAACTCACATGTTGATCAAATGGCGGCAAACAACTTTTTGCACGATACACTTCCAAAACTGTAAGCTCAATCCTAGAACTTTCTTCTTCACAATAAAAGAAAAATGGGATACTGTACAATCAAATACAAATATCCCATTTTTTATTTTCTATATCTCATCCAATTGCTCCTGAATTTTCCTTGTTTTATGGAAAAAAATCAATGATGTTGTAATAGACAAAATAGCTGTCAACATGTAAGCAGTAACTTGCTCTACCGATTGATTTGAACCATTCAGAAAAACACCAATAAAAAAGAAAATACTTAAGTAAAATAATATCTTACTAAAACACATATAATCCAGCAGTTTCTCTTGTAATTTTTGTTCCATATCTCTTCTCCATTTAATTATCTTTTGATTCGATATATATATATAATACTAGCACACTTGCAATCAAAAACGAATGGCAATATATGGAAAAAAGCAGTTATTAGATTTCTGAATTTAAAATTTGGAAAGGGCAAATATTCTATAATTTTCTATTAAAATACATTGGATTTATATATACTGTTTTTTGATTCAGCAATGCAACAAAATATAGCTTTCTGTTTTAAATCATATAAGTGGAACATATGAGTCAACAGAAATCAAAAGTATTTTCCTTTATCAAATAAAAAAGTCCTCAAATCCACCTATTTCTCTTTATAAAATAAGTAAAACTTGAGAACTAAACTTATTCTGACAAAGTTGCCTTGTCAATTGGCATGGTCGTGTTCTAAACTTTCCTATTCAACTGCAATAATTTTCACAAGCATATCACCCGCTGGTGTTTGAATCATTACTTCATCATCTATAGATTTTCCAAGTAGTCCTTTGGCAATCGGCGATTCATTGGAAATTTTTCCTTCAAACGGATCAGCTTCAGCACTTCCGACAATCGTATAACTTTCTTTCTCACCGTCTGGCAATTCAATAAACGTAACCGTTCTTCCGATGGTTACTTCTGAACCTCCATCGGATTCCTCAATAATTTCTGCATTACGGATCATATTTTCCAAAGTTGTAATCCGTCCTTCAACAAAAGCTTGCTCATCTTTCGCTGCATCATATTCAGAATTCTCAGAAAGATCTCCAAAGCTGCGGGCAATTTTAATCCGCTCAACAACTTCTTTTCTACGAACTGTTTTAAAATGCTCCAATTCCTGTTCCAGCTTTTCCTTACCTGCCTGAGTCATAGGAAATTTTTTTTCTGATATCATTTACTTCTCTCCTAACCATTTCATATTGTTCAGTCTTATACCCGTCACTGTATTTTTTATTTATTTATACTTAAGTTATGAACATATAACATATAGTATAACGCAATACAAAAAAATAATAAATTATTTTTTACAAATCATGTATTTATTTCTTTTTACGCATCATATTATTCGAATAAACTGGTGCTTTGACATGAATTTTTACAATTTGAAGTGGGTGTCTTGCTGCATCTAAGCTTTCCCCTGTTTCAGCATCAAAAATTTCTCCAATCGTTTGCATAAACGATTCAATTTCTGGACCGAAAAATTCTATCGTATCACCTGGCTTAAAATGATTACGTTGTTGAATGGTTGCAACTTGTGTTTCCTTATCATAATCCAACACAAGGCCAGCAAATTCATAAGTTGTACGTTTTTCATGCACTCCATACATTTGTTCCTGATAGCCTGGAACACCTTCAAAAAATGCAGGAGCAGTATCTCGATTTGCACATTTGTCTAATTCTTCAACCCATTTTTGTTCTAAAACAAAGGTTTCGGGATTTTCACAATATGCATCAATGACTTTACGATACACTGAAACAACTGTTCCTACATAATGAAGTGATTTCATTCGTCCTTCAATTTTCAGACTGTCTACACCAATATCAATTATTTTCGGAATGGATGCCAATAAATTCAAATCCTTTGGACTCATGGCAAAAGCTTCATTCGATCCATCATACATTGGAATCCATTCTTCCCCCTTTCTTTGCACCAAATCATAATCCCATCGGCACGATTGACAGCAGCCACCTCGATTAGAATCACGTGCGGTCATATGATTGCTGAGCATGCAACGTCCAGAATACGCAATGCACATCGCACCATGAATAAATGTTTCAATTTCAATATCCACATGTGCTTTGATTTCCTGAATTTCTTGTGCACTCGTTTCTCGTGCCAACACAACACGGTCAATCCCTTCTTGTTTCCAAAATTGTACAGCCATATAATTGCTTAAAGACTGCTGTGTACTTAAATGGATCTCAAGCTTTGGAGCGACTTGCTTACATGTTTCAATAATATATGGATCAGCAACAATAATTCCTGTTACACCTGCTTTTTCAATAGCCTGCAAATATTGTACAAGCCCTGACATATTTTCATTATGTGCATATATATTTGTAGTCACATATATTTTCACTTGAAACGGCTTAGCAAACTTCACAGCCTCTGCCATTTCCTCAATTGTAAAATTATCCGCACTACTTCGCAAACCAAATTCCTGTCCTCCAATAAAAACCGCGTCTGCTCCATACAATACAGCAATTTTTAATTTATCTAAATTCCCCGCTGGTGCAAGTAATTCTGGCTTTTTTAATTTTCCTTTTTTTAATCTTTTCTCTACAATCGAAATCATAACGCCTCCTAATATACCGTTTCTTTATAAAAGAATCCTTGATCCAACTCACGTTCCCTCGGTTGAATTTTTTTCACTTGGTTCAAAAATTCATTTCTTTTCTGTGCATAGGCATCATAATCTTCTGCCAATAAATCAATTGCTTCACGGTAAAGTCCAGTAATCTCTGTTGCATATGCTTCCGACTGAAACATAAAATTCAAAAAAAAGGCATCAATCTTTGCATCAAAAAGCATATCCAAATCATCAATCATACATAAATCCTTTGGGCTTAGCATATAAGTACCCAGCTCATCTTGATAAATCGGATAATTCGCTCCACGTTCACGATCCAGCAAATACATTCGATCCTGGTATTGACTCAAAAACATCTCTGTTTTACCTTGATATTGATAATAGTGATCCAATAAAAGACGTTTAGAGTGAAACATATTTAACATACCGTGTACTTGTACCTGTATCTCTACTTTTGCTCTTTTTTTTATTTCCATAATCGCATCCAGCGAAAGCTCTGGTGCTAAAACAGCGCGTATCGCCCCTTTTCTTCTCCAATAATTACACGAAAACCAATTTGTAGCAGTCGTTTCAGGACTCCAGTGGAGCGGAAAAGAAGCATTAATTTTTTGATGGAGCATTAAAATTGCAGGATCACCAAATGTCACACCATCAATTGAAAATTCCTTTAACAAATGTAAATAGTTCTCCAAAGTTTCCAACTGATCGTTATGATAAATCCCATTTATGGCAATATACAATTTCTTATGGTATTTTTCTTTTATTTCACATGCTTTTTGTATTTCTTCAATCGAAAAAAAAGCAGGCAAATGTATTCCAATTCCAGCAGTGCCAACTAAAAATGCATCTGCTCCTTTTTTACAAAGCTGTTCCATATGTTGAATATGAAAAGGATTTACCAATAATTCCGGATTCAAAATTCCACACTCCTTATTTCCTTGTACATACTGCCAGTCCGTCTCCAATCGGAATCACAGTCGTATGATAATTTGGATGTTGTACCATCCATTGATGAAAATCTTTAATTTTTCGAACGAGACTACGCTTTTGTCTCGATAATCCTTCATTCGATACAATATAACCTTTAAACAAAATATTATCAATCACAATAAGTGGATTTTCACTTAAATATGGTTCATATGTTTCAAAGAATTGACGACTTTTTCCTTTTGCTGCATCAATAAATAGTAAATCTGCATGCAATCCGAGCGGAAGACAATGTGAAATTTCCAGCGCATCCCCTTCCATAACTCGGATTCGATTTTCAAGCTGGAATTTTTGAATATTACTTTTCGCTTGGAAAACCCTGTCTGCATCTCGCTCAAATGTATAAATATACATTTGTGGACATACATGTGCTAAGCGAATTGCTGAATAACCAATTGCTGTTCCAATTTCAATCGCACATCGAGGCTGTTGGATTTGTACAATCTGACACAAAAAATTTATTCCAACCGGTTCCATAATTGGCACATGATTTTCTTTGGCATATTCAATCAACTCTCCATATACATCTGGTGGGTTAATTGCATTCAAAAATTCTGTATATTGTAAAATCTGATCCTGATTCTCCATATCCACCTTCACCTACATAAAAAATGACAAAAGGGCGGGGATTTTAAACATACATAAAATTTATTCCCGCCACAATTTTTTAGTTAATATATTTTCCCTTTAGCTCTTTATGATTCGCAAAATCCTCAGAGAAAAAAGTTTCTCCATCTTCATTTGCTAAAAAATAGAAGTAATTGGTGTCTTCTGGATAAATGGCTGCCTCAATAGAAGATTCTCCTGCATTTGCAATCGGACCAATTGGCAGTCCCCCTTCACGATACGTATTATATGGCGATTCTGTTTCTAAATCGCTGTATAGAAGCCTATCCTTATGTTGATCCATCGCATAAAAAACAGTCGGGCACGATTGCAAGGACATTGAAACATTCATCCGATTATGAAAAACCGATGAAATCTTTTTCCGATCTGCCTTTTTAGTAGCCTCTTCCTCTATCATTGAACTTAAAGTCAGCAATTCATGAAAATTTAATCCGATCGATTGGGCTTTCTCAGCATATTTTTCATAAATTTTTTCTGTTTCATCTAACATTGGCTGAATAATTTCATTCAATTCCAGTGTACTCGGATCCTCATAATAAAAATACGTCGCCGGATACAAATATCCTTCAAGAGCATATCGAGTTCCCTTAGTGAAAATTCCTTTTGTCATTTCTGAAGGATAATCACTTGTGACTTGCTGAACAAACGACTCCTCATTCAATGCCTGTAAAATCTCCTCTGGGCTCTTTTTGGTAAATTCGGCGATTCGTGCGGCAATTTCTTTTAATTGCCAACCTTCTGGAATAGTTATTTTATATTCTGCTGCTTCCAACACTTTACCGCCTTTTAATATTTCCACAATTTCTTCCATTGTCATTGAAGGAGAAAGTTGATAAGAGCCCGCTTGCAACGTACCTTTATCAATCCATTTCGTATATAATTTAAAAGCAAATGCATTTTGAATCACTTGATTTTTCGCAAGCAAAGTAGCAATTGCTCCTGTTGTACTTCCCATAGGAATCTCAATAGAAACCAAATCGGTATCATTTGCATTTACTGGATGAAACCAAGATTTCACGTATACTACACCGCCAGCTGCTCCAATCAGCAAAACAACCACAACCAATAAAGGAATTATTATTTTTTTCTTCATCGTACCCCACATTTCCTTTTATATTTATTTTTTATGATGAAATTCACAAAAATTATACTACAAAGCTGGGGCAAATTTCTACAAAATCGACTCTTTTACTTGATTTCTCATATTTTTTACCATCAATAAACAAATAAACATAATATGTCAATATTCAATGTTTGAAAAAGTGACAGCAATTTTTTCCAGAATCCATCTATTGGAAGACTTTCCAGCCTATTCACAGTTGCACCCGTACAACACGCCATTTCATAGATTTTGCTGTCTGCTTTTATTGAGACGAAATAGTGAACCACTTTATCTTTTCAAACTCCTGTTCTAACTGGCTCCATTGTACTGTTGGAAGAATACAAAAAGCCAAAGTGTCACTTCCATGCGATTCCATATACCAACGAACCTAATATTTTGGAGATAAATAGCCCTTGCATTACTTTTAGCGTAGTATCTCTGTCTGTACGATCTTCTAGCTTTGCTTGTTCCATTCTTTTTCAGAATAATATCAACATCTCATTCTTTTTCTATTTCCATAGATGCAAAAGCTAGAGAGCTGCTGTCAATCAGACTAAAAGATTCATTATCATTTCAGATAAACCTTGTAACATTTTGATATATTTTTGAGTAGAATCGCTCAATATAATATTTTCCGTTTTCTTTATAAAAAGTTATGTATATTTTGTTTCTATCATTTCAGATTGATTTGAATGCCATCCGCTATATTCAATATATCTTGAGTACTTGACTTACAGTTCAGTAGCTAACCTTGCAAAAATTGGTTGGAGGCTATCCATTCTTTGTCAAAATGATGGATTACTTTATCCGTTGAGTATATCAATTGAATACATTTCATAACTGGAAGATCATCCAATCAAATCTGCTTTTTATCACAAAAATACATAAACAAACCATCTTCAAACTAACAGTTGCATTATCATTTTTATATTTCCTCCAACCAACAAAAAATACCTAAGTGATCAGTTTGTCCTATTTTGAATAAAAGAAGCAGCATGACGCCGCTTTACTTACATTTCACAGATACTTATCAACTTTCAAGTATGAAAAAAATTCCATTTATACATATATTTCCCTATCATTCATGTTTCAGATTCAACAATCTTTGTTTCAAACTTTCTTCCATATTTTCCAGTTCGCTCTGTGCCTGCTGACGCTTTATACGTCCTTCTGCCTGGATACGCAAAGTTTCTTCCAGAGCTGTCATCAGATTTTCCTGCGTTTTCTTTAAAGTTTCAATATCAATGAGCCCTTGCTCATTGGCACGTGCTGTTTCAATGGTACTTTCCTTGAGCATTTCCGAATTTTTCAAAAGCAAAGTATTCGTAGTTTCAGTAACTTGCTTTTGTGCATCGACCGCACTTTTTTGACGCAACAATGCCAATGTAATCACAATTTGATTTTTCCAAAGTGGAATTGCTGTCATAATAGAGCTTTGGATTTTCTCTGCCAGTGCCTGATTTGTATTTTGAATTAGACGAATTTGCGGAGCAGTTTGGATCGTAATCTGACGACTCAACTGCAAATCATACATTCTCTTTTCCAAACGATCAGTAAATTGTACCATATCATGAACCGCTTGCGCATCCATTTGATCCCCACTTGCCTCTGCCTGCTTTTTTAAGGCAGGAATCGTTTCTTCTTTTAATTGAATAAGCTTTAACTCTGCCGCTGCAATATAAATATTAATTGCATCAAAATAGTCTTTGTTTTTGGCATAGAGCTGCTCCAACATCTCCACATCCTTTAACAATCGATTTTTAGACTGTTCCAGTTGAACGGAAATTCGATCAATTTGAGTGCTAACTTTTTGATACTTGGATAAAGTTTCCTGAATGGAACGCGACACCTTACCAAATAGTCTCTTGAAAAATCCAGTATCCTCTTTTAAATCATCTGGAGAAACCAATGTTAAACGTTGCATCAAATCATTAATAATTTGACCAACTTCTCCAATGTCTTGCTTTTGCACTTGACTTAACATTTCATGTGAAAACGTGGAAAGCTTTCCTTGTGCTTGTGTGCCATACAATGTCATAGCTTGTGCATCTGTCGGATCAATCTGTTTGACAAGCTCAAAGACACGTGTTTGATTTTCAAACGGCAAAGTATCCACCAAACGCTTTGGAGGTTCTTCACCATTTTGTTTTTTTACCAAACGATCTTCTGTAGTTAAAGGCAGATTTTCTCCAAATGGATCTGCCAATAAATCATCCAAAATTTTATTTTTTTCTTGCATGGTCAGTTCACCTTTACTTTTTATTTTGATCCCAATGATGAGTTTCAATGGATTTCTTTGCAACTTCAATTTCCAACTGCAGCTCTTGAACATCCCGCTCCAACAGTTCTTTCAAATCATGATCAATTGTTTTAGCAAGATCGGAAATAATTTTTTTTGTTTCCCTTAACGATCTCTCAATTTCATCTGTTTTTACAGGTTGCGCATTTAAAAATGCGTATTTTTCCATTAATTCATCCATAGAAGGCAAGTGTGAATAATAAAAAATTTCAACCTCATAAAAACGAATGGGATCCTTTGAAACGATAGCATGAATTTTTCTAATCGTCTTTATAAGATTATAATTTTTCATAATTTGACGCAGATCACCAATACGAAGCATATTTTTCTGAACACGATGAATTTTTATTTTCCCATCACGCAAATGTCCTCGAATATATTTGTACTCTCGATATGGAAGTTTGGAAGATTTTATATGCCCCCATCTGAAGAAATACTTTATCCCCAAAAAACAAACAAAACCAGTGAGCACTGCATAGATAAAACACATAAAAAAGGAAACATGAAATCCGAAAAAATAAATCGGCCATGAAACTACACCCAATACACAAGATGCACCTAGACGTAAAGCGCCAAAAAACAAATCTTTGAAAAAATCCACTGTTTCTCCTCCTACTTTTTTATATGTAACATCGGTTTAACATTATACTTTTATAACTAAAGAAGGAGAAACAACAAAAAAACATTGTTACTCCTTCCTTTTCACTTAAATCACTCAATTCTCATCCAATTCATCCATAAATGTATGAATAACCTCTTCAATCATTTCCCATTCCTCTTCAGACTCAATAAATTGTAACTCTCCACCTTCTCCATCCTCATTTTCCGTATAGCGTGCAGCATAAAGTGAATCATCGTCATCATCATTTCCCACTGGCGTATAGACAACATACGCATACCCAGTTTCATCAGAATGAAAGGTAAAAAGAATGTCACAAAGTATTTCGCTGCCGTCTTCAGTAACAATTGTAATCTGAGCATTTTGATCCATATTTTCCATTGATATCCTCCTAAAGCGACGCAGATGATTTTGAATCCAAATAGCTTTGTAAAATCAGCACACTCGCTATTTTATCCACAACTTTTTTTCGTTTTTTTCGTGACATATCTGCCTCAATTAAATATTTATGTGCCGCAACCGTTGTCAAACGTTCATCCCAAAAGACAATATCAACAGACAACTCTGCTTGGAGCTTTTGTCCAAATTCCAAACAAAATTGTCCACGCGCTCCGATTGTACCATCCATATTTTTTGGCAAACCAACAACAATAGTTTGAATTTCATATCGACGAATATATTCAGCAAGCTGTGGTATGACCTGGTCAAGTTGATTTTCCGGAAAACGTAAAGTTTCCATTCCTTGTGCAGTCCATCCCATCTCATCGCTTAACGCTATTCCGACAGTTCGACTCCCTACATCTAATCCCAATATACGCATGATACCATTATGCCTTTCGATTCATAATATAAAATTTAACCAGTTCTTCGATAATTTCATCTCGTTCCAGCTTTCGAATTAAATTTCTTGCATCTTTATGCCGAGGAATATAAGCAGGATCCCCTGATAATAAATAACCGACAATTTGATTGATTGGATTATAGCCTTTCTCTTCCAACGCACGATATACATGTATGAGGACAGCTTCTGCCTGCACATCCTTTAAATCAGCCAATGAATCAAATTTCATGGTTTGATCAAACGACTCCATTTCCTTCACCCCGTCATTTCAATTTATTTCTTCTGCTCTTGCACCAAACTTGTAACCGCTTCGATCGCTACATGTAAAGAATCTGGATTTTTCCCACCAGCCTGCGCCATGTCGGGACGACCGCCACCACCGCCACCGCATATTGCCGCAACTTCTTTAATCAACTTGCCAGCATGGTAACCTTGTTTTACCAGATCTTTTGTAATACCAATCGTAAGGTTCACTTTTTCACCATCTGTACAACCTAATACAATAATGACAGATTCTATACGATTTTTCAAATCATCTACCATCTGTCTTAAATGATTCATATCTACACTTGGGACTACTGCGGCAATTACAGAAACACCTCCTACATCTTTTACTTGATGAATTAAATTTGCCGATTGCATATGGCTTATCTTCGCAGTTAAAGATTCATTTGTTTTTTGTAAAGTACGCAGTTCGGTTTGCAATTGTGCAATTTTAGCAGGAAGCCCTTTTACAGTTGATTTTGCTTGCTTCGCTAAATGTTCTGCCAACTCAGCATACATATTCATATAGCGATATGCATATTCTCCCGTTACAGCTTCAATTCTTCGAATCCCTGCACCAATCCCAGATTCTGAAACAATCTTAAATAAACCAATAACATTTGTATTACTTACATGGCACCCGCCACAAAGCTCCAAACTATAGTCTCCAATGCTGACAACTCGAACAATTTCTCCATATTTTTCACCAAACAATGCCATCGCACCTTTTTCTTTGGCCTCAGCAATTGGCATTGATTCAATTTCAAGTGGAATGCTCGCCCAAATTTTCTCGTTTACAATGGTTTCAATTTGTTTCAATTCCGTTTCTTCAATGGCACCGAAATGCGAAAAATCAAAGCGCAGACGCTCTGGGGCAACTTGTGAGCCTGCTTGATTAACATGTGTACCTAAAACATCCTTTAAAGCCTGATGCAACAAATGAGTTGCAGTATGATTTTTAATGATCGCATTACGTTTTTGTTTATCGATTTGTCCAAGGCATGTATCACCAATTTTCAAAGTACCTTTTGTAATTTTCACCTGATGGAGCCCTTGACCATTTGGTGCTTTTTGTACATCTAGCACTTCAGCAGTTACAGTATCATTTGTCCAAATTCCTGTATCGGCAACCTGCCCACCGCTTTCTGAATAAAATGGTGTTTCATTAAAAACAACTTGTCCTTCTTGATCTTTTTCTAACATATCTACTTTTTTTCCATCTTGTAAAATCGCAACAACTGTACCGGTCGCAGCCACTTTTGTATAACCAACAAAGGTGCTCTCATCCTTTAACTCCGTTAAAATTTCATTTTGCACCTGCATAGACTCAACTTCCTGACGAGCATTTCTTGCACGCTCTCTTTGCTTTTCCATTTCTTTCTCAAATCCAGCTATATCAATGGTCATGCCATCATCTTCAGCATACTCCTCGGTTAATTCCATTGGAAAACCATATGTGTCATAAAGCTTAAATACAAGAGTCCCTGGGATCACCGTACATTTATCTGCCTTTAATCGCTTAACTTCATCAGACAAAATATGAAGCCCTTCATTTAGTGTCTCCAAAAAACGAATTTCTTCCCCATGAATCATCTTCTCAATAAACACTTGCTTTTCCAAAATTTGCGGATAATAACTTTCCATAATTTCACCAACAACTGGTACAAGAGATGCCATAAATGGCTTTTCAATTCCTAAATTTTTTGCATATCGAACTGCACGACGTAACAAACGGCGCAAAACATAGCCACGTCCTTCGTTGGAAGGCAACGCATCATCAGAAATAGCAAAAGTTACTGTGCGAATATGATCTGCAATCACTTTAAAAGCAATATCATCTGCCTTGGACACACCGTATTTCTTACCACTGATGGATTCTGTTTTTTGAATAATCGGCATAAATAAATCTGTATCAAAGTTTGTATCCACTCCTTGCATAATACAAGCCATGCGCTCTAGACCACAGCCGGTATCAATATTTTTATTCGGAAGCTCTGGATATTCTGAACGTTTTAAACCATCCTTAGCATTAAACTGACTTAATACAATGTTCCAAATTTCAATATAACGATCATTTTCCAAATCATCCTGGAGCAGACGAATTCCTTGATTTTTTGGATCATATTTCATTCCTCGATCATAGAAAATCTCTGTGCAAGGTCCACAAGGTCCTTCCCCAATTTCCCAAAAATTCCCTTCCAACAATACAATATGCTCTGGATTCAATCCCAATTCCACCCAAGTGTTATAAGTCTCTTTATCTTCCGGATATACAGTAACATATAATTTTTCTGCCGGAAATCCACACCATTTATCACTTGTCAAAAACTCCCAGCCCCAAGCGATGGCATCCTTTCGAAAATAATCACCAATAGAAAAATTTCCAAGCATTTCAAAAAATGTATGATGTCGTGCGGTTTTTCCGACATTTTCAATATCATTGGTGCGAATGGCTTTTTGTGCATTAACAATTCGTGGATTCACTGGAATCTCACGTCCATCAAAATATTTTTTTAATGTTGCAACACCGCTGTTAATCCAAAGCAATGTCGGATCTTCATATGGAACCAACGAAGCACTTGGTTCAACTCGATGTCCCTTTTCTTCAAAAAATTTTAACCACATATCACGAATTTCAGCTGATGATCGTTTCTTCATAATTTCCTCCCATATCGTTTGCTTATATCGTTTGAATTTTTACTCAAAAAAAATACGCTGATCCCTTTATGACAGGGACGAGCGTGCGCGGTACCACCCTGATTATGGCTTTTCAGTCAGCCATCACCTCAAAAATAGAATAACGCTCCATTTTAACGACAGATTTTTCGTCTGCTGCTTCGGATTCGCTTGTTCTGTCACATGCTACCTTAAATCTCTTGCATCCTTAGGAGATTCCTTTCTAATTCATATGAACAAGGTACATTGTGCATACTTTTTTCCATCATTGCATTTTTCATTTTTATGTTCTATTTTTAATTATAGGAAAAACCAATTTTAGTTGTCAACGTTTTAAAAGATGATTCACACAAAAATCTTGACAAAATCACTCGATTTTTGAACAGTACATATCTTTGAAAACATAAACCCTATTGACTCAAAACGGACACCCAATCCTATCTACCATAGGATGATCTTGCAGTCCACTCACAAATAAATAAAGCAAAAACATTTCAATAATTTCTTCGTTATCATCAAATGATATAAATATAATCTTTGTTTTTAATCACTACAACTTATTTTTCTTGAAGCGGATCTATTTCATCTTTATCATTTTTACAATCACATAAATCCTACAAAATGAAAAAATCAATGATCTATACTGTAGGCAAAGTACAACTTTTTAACTTTGTCTTGTATTTTTGCTTTGAATCACATATCCAAAAACGAAGATGGAATTTGAAAAATTTTTTGGTATCATTGTTTTTTAAAATGCGGATCAAGAATTTTTTTAAAATAGCAACAGAACTTGCGCATTTTCTATTCAAAAATTGGTGTGCCTATAATCTAAATCATCGAATCTCGAAATGATGAATAGTATTTTTCTTGAAACAATCGTTCATTTACCAAAACAATCCATTGAAAAAATAAGAAAAAAATTTCATGTTTTTTCCAAAAAAATCTGATTCAACCATTTTATTGGAGTTTCTATATTGATAAAACCCAACAAAAAAGTCCATAAGAAAACCTGTGTTTAAAAGTAGACTTGCCTAACTCATCTAAAAGAAACAAGTGAAGTATGAAAAAAAGCTACTTTAGTTTTTCATTTCAGATCTTAGACCATTTACCTCTCTTTTTGTGTACGATACAGGAAATAGATTTGCCGGACGTAACGAAAAGTAATTTTTAGGAAAGCAAACAGCGGAACAACGATTAACATTCCGAGAATCCCCCATAGTTCGCCACCAACAAGTAAAAGTAAAATAACCGTAATCGGATGGATGTCTATTGTTTTACTTGTAATCATTGGAGCAAGTACACTACTTTCCAAAAACTGAATTAAAACAATTGCAATCAAAGTAAACAGCGCAGTCTTCTCAGAAATGGTCAATGTAAACAATAAAACTGGCAAAGCACCAATAATGGGTCCGAAATATGGAATAATATTTGTCAATCCAATTACCGCACCAAAAATTAACGCATAATCAATCTTCAAAATATAAAAAACAATGCTTGCTGCTGTACCAACAAAAAGGCTAATCAATAGCTGACTGCGAATATATTTTCCAATGCAGTCATCTGCCTCTGAAATATAATTATGAAGTGAGTGACGGTATATAACTGGTACAGACAATAAAATTCGGCGAATTCCACGTTCATAATCCTTTAACATATAATACGCCAAAAACGGAACAAGTAAAAGTACGAGAAAATTTTGAACAAATGCTGACAAAAAACGAAACATGATCTCCAAACTTTTATCCATCCGATTTTCAAAATATGTGATGCCATCTGTTACTTTCTCACGAAATACTGGTGGCAGACTCGATGTCTCATTTAAAATTTTATGAATCAATGAATGATATGTTTCTAAAAAAAGTGGTAAACTCTTTTTTAATGCAACAAGCTGATCAATTACCCTCGGAATTCCAGTATAGATAAAACTTGCAATAAGCAAAAACAATAACAAAAATATGAATAAAATACCTAGATTTTTTTTCAAACCAATTCGTGCAAAAAAATGAACACATGGGTGTAAAATATATGCCAATAAAAAAGCCAATAACAGAGGTAAAAGCAAGATTTTGGCAATATTCATAATTGGCATCCAAAGTACCTTAAGCTTTACAAAAAGCAATAAACCAAGCAAAAAGAAAAAAAGCAAGATGAATCGAACCAGCCAGCGTACGCTTCGATGCTCCATCTGATCCCTCCAAAGTATTTTCTGTAAAAATAACTACAATGCTTCCTTTCTCTCTTCTTCTGAGAAAATATCATCTAAAGAGCTTAATGTGCCATCTTCTTCTACCTGATGCATATGAAGTAGACCTCCTACAATACTCAGCTCAATAAAACAATCCCAACAATAAAATTGATTTACACCGATTTTCCCAATCTCTTTACTTCTACAATTCGGACAATACATATTTTCACTCCTATTACAAAATTCTTTATGCAAAGTTATGCCCGAAAAAAGATGGAAATATACAAGGAATAAAGAAAAAGAGAGCTGCTTTTATGTATATAAAACATAAACCGAACTTCTGTTTTTACTTTGATGCAAGCAATAAAAAAAAGCCCTATCATATTTGACAAGACCAAAATCTGATACAATCCGAATAAAAACCTTTCTCACATTCAGTTCGCTTTCTCTAAACAAGCCACAACTTTACTACAAAACGCTGAGCTTGTTTAACTGTTTTCTTCCATAGGCATCTTACCAATGTAGGAGGTTCAGAAAAATCGATCTAAACCAAGTTTTTTTCAACAAAGAATATTTTTGTTCCACGATCAATGGATTTATATTTTCTATCTACATTCCGCCTCAAACACAGACCTGTTATATTTTTGTATACAATGGAAAATTTTCCATTCGCTTTAACTCATCTACTGCCATTTTTTCAGAAAAAATATATTCCTCTGTTAACACAAGCGGACGTTCGATCTGTTTGATTGCCTGTTTTTCAATCGATATCTTTTGTACAGACTCATCAACTTTTGCATCTAATGAGCAAAAACGTGTGCCTAATGTTGTCCTTCGCTCGTTGGCACTTGTATTTTTTATACCTTGATAGAGAGTCTTGATACTTCCACACAAAACAAGAAATTCTTTGCTCCGTGTCACTGCTGTATAAATTAAATTACGTTTTAACATACGAACATAGGAATGTGAAATCGGCAGTACGACCAGCTTAAATTCACTTCCTTGCGATTTATGAATGGAACAGCAATAAGCATGCGTCAACTGCATAAAATCTGCTCTTGTATAAGATACCTCTATTCCTTCAAAAGAAACAATCATTTCATCTTGCTTTGATGCGGCAAACTCAGCCTCCGTAATTGAAACAATCTCACCAAAATCACCATTATAAACATTATTTTCAGGAACATTGACAAGCTGTAAAACTTTATCCCCAACACGAAATAAACGATCACCATATTGCAGTTCCTTTCTTTGAGGCATCGGTGGATTAAACAAATTTTGTAAACGCTGGTTCAATGCATCAATACCCACATCTCCACGATACATTGGTGCCAAAACTTGAATCTCTTTCGGATCGTATCCTTTTCGTAACGCATTCTCACAGATTTGAATAATGGCATCTGGCAAATTTTCTCGTTCACGTGAAATAAAGCTGAAATCCTTAGATTTTCGCAAAAGATCGTCTGTCAACCTGCCTTCATTAATGGCATAAGCTAGATCAATAATGGTAGAATTTTCACTTTGCCGATAAATTTGATTCAAACGAACAAAAGGAATTCGTTCACTGCGAAGCATATCCTTTAAAACCAATCCTGGACCCACACTTGGAAGCTGATCTTCATCTCCAACAAAAACGACTTGCATCCCATGCGGAATTGCCTTAAATAATTGATAGGCCAAAAAAATATCAACCATCGAGACTTCATCAACAATTAACAACCGTCCTTCCAGTTTTTGATCTTCTCCGTATGTAAAAGCACCATCTGGATTATATCCAAGTAGCCTGTGAATCGTTACGGCATGTAACCCTGTTGCTTCAGATAACCGTTTTGCCGCTCTTCCAGTTGGCGCACACAAAAAGATACCAAGCGCCTTTTGTTTAATTGCCATCAAACCATGTAACTGTTTAAACACCTCAAGAACCCCTCGAATCACAGTTGTTTTTCCGGTCCCAGGGCCTCCAGTAATAATTGAAATCGGACTCTGAAGAACCAGTTCAATAGCCTCTTGTTGTTTAAGTGCAAAAGTTATCTGATGCATTTCTTCATAATTCCCAATTGCCTGCATAATCTCCGACTGCAAAAAAATCTGAATGGACTCATCTAACTTTTTTTGAATCCCTTGAAAAATTCCGATTTCAGCAAATGCTGCGGCTGGTAAAAATACACATGCATCTTCTAAAAAAATCTTTCCAAGCAAAACAGCATCTTCCAGCCAAGACAGCATTTGTTCATCTGAAAGTTTTAAAGAAAGAATCCGATTGGTCAAATCAAACAGCTCATCAACTGACAAATATGTGTGTCCTCCACCAAAGGTTTCTCGTTTTAATACCTCAATCATTGCTGCATAAATCCGATATTTATGTGTTTCTGAAAAGCCAAGCATATGACCAATTTCATCTGCTTTAGCAAACGAGATTCCCTCAATATCTTCTACCAAACGATACGGATTTTCTTCAATAATTTCCCATGTTTCTTCTTTATATTGCTCTAAAATTTTAGAAGCCAAATGCATCGGAATCTGATACTTTGTAAAACGAAGCAAAATTCCATTCATATCTTCACTGTTTTTTAAAACTTGAACAATTGTACGCACTTGCTTTGGCTTCAAACCAACCTTAGATAATAAAATATTTTCATCAGCTAAAATTTGATCGACTGCATCTGTACCTAATATTTCTACAATTTTCTTTGCCGTTTTTTTTCCGATTCCTTTAAAAACCGAGGAAGAAAAATATTGTATGAGCCCTTGCTCAGTAGATGGACGAGCTTTAGAAATTTGATGGACTTGATATTGTCGACCAAATTTGGGATGTGTGACAACATGCCCATAAGCAATAATCTCATCTGTATCCTGCAATTCTGGCATCATTCCGACCATCGTAATGGAATCTTCTTCCACCGTCTCATTCGTTTCTGAAATTTTCACACGAATAACCGTATAAAAATTCGTATTATTCCGAAATAAAATAGCTACACATTTTCCTTGAATAAATCCTCTTTCCTCAATGAAAGATTGATCTTGTCTAGTCATATTGCCACCTCCTCTCTTCTCATTCCAATTATTTTTGATATTTCGTTTGAAACTTTTCACATAAACACCAAAAAGCTACGATTTTGGCATCTCACTGGTCAAAATACGCAATGCATGTTTAGCCAGCAAATGCTCCGGCTGTAATTGGAGAGTATACAAAATATGACGATGTGCTGCTTTCTGATTTTCACACATAAAATAGGCAACACCGAGATTATAGTGTGCATCCGCATGTGTATCATCAATCTGAATTGCCATTTGCAATGCTCGAATGCTTTCATCAATGACCTCACATTTTCCCATACATAAACCATACATAAACCAAATTTCAGGATCCTCTGCTTTTAATTCTGTTGCTCGAAGCAAATACATGCTTGCAAGCCGCGCCTGCTGCATCTCCATCAAAGATACACCCAATAAAAAATAAACATCCCCGTCTTCTGTTAAACCATGACGAATCGCCTGTTCAAACCAAACAGCAGCTTGGGAAAAATCTTCCTTGGCATAAAACACATTACCCAATCCGTAGTAAGCAACCGCACATTGTTCATCCAATGCAATAGCTTTTTTATATAGTGAAACCGCACGATCAAATTCTTTCAGCATATAAACCACATTTGCAATATTGGCAAAAATAAGCGGATCATTTGGGTTTTCCTTTAACATTTCCTCGTATACATTCAATGCTGCTGATAAATTTTTTTCTTGAATATATTTTGCAGCTACCGCATGAATATCTTTCATTTTCCACGCTCCTAAACACGCAAAATTTAAAGTTCATACTCATATGCACTTTTATACCGATCCATTATGATATCACCATGTGAAAATACTTATCGTCTGTAAACATCAGATCATTTTGATTATTTTTAGGATAAAAATCAATTTGATTTTGTGAATTTACCAAAATCATTTGCCTGTAATCTCTCAAAAAGTAAAATTTCGATTTATATCATTATGATCCATTCTTAATTTACACGTAAGCACAACGTTGTTCATCTTGATAAACTGCATCAATCAAACCGCCACCCAAACATTCCTCCTCCTGGTAAAAAACCGCTCCCTGCCCTGGCGTAATTGCCCGAACCCATTCATGACAAAGCACTTCAACCATATCCTTTGATATTTTTCTAACTGTAACCGGAATATCTGCCTGCCGATAACGAAATTTTGCTGTGCAAGACAAATTTTCCTCAACAGGCACAATCCAGTTTACTGCATGTACAAATACACGATTGGCATATAATTTTTCATGATGAAATCCTTGCCCAACAATCAATTTGTTCTCTTTTAAATTTTTTCCAATCACAAACCATGGCTCACCGTTTCCACCGATACCAAGACCATGGCGCTGTCCAATTGTATAATACATCAAGCCATCATGTGTGCCCATTATCTTACCATCAGCAGTAACCATTTCTCCCTTTTGTCCAGGCAAATACTGGCTTAAAAAAGCTTTAAAGTTCCGTTCACCAATAAAACAAATTCCAGTTGAATCCTTTTTTTGAGCAGTTGGAAGTCCAGCTTTTTGCGCCAACTCACGAATTTCTGGTTTGAAAAATCCACCCAGCGGAAATAATACCTTTTCAATTTGATTCTGACTCAACTGATGCAAAAAATACGACTGATCTTTGTTTTGATCGATTCCCCGCAACATATGTGTCTGTCCACTTTCATCTTTAATCACACGCGCATAATGTCCAGTTGCCACATAATCTGCTCCCAACTCCAGCGCATACGATAAAAATGCTTTAAATTTGATTTCCTTGTTACACATCACATCAGGATTTGGCGTATGACCCTTTTGATATGTTTCCAAAAAATACATAAACACTCGATCCCAATACTCTTTTTCAAAGTTCACAGAATAATAAGGGATACTGAGCATATCACAAACCCTCGCCACATCTTCATAATCTTTTGCTGCTGTACAAATTCCGTTTTCATTGGTGTCGTCCCAATTCTTCATAAATACCCCAACAACATCATAACCTTCTTCTTTTAAAAGTAAAGCAGCAACTGAGGAATCTACACCACCAGACATCCCCACAACAACTCTCGTTTGACTTTTATCTATAGTTTTCATTTCATTTTATCCTTTCAAACATTTGGTACGTTGTATATATTTTTCAATGGATACAACTACGCGTTTGATATCTGTCAAATCGGTATAAATACCAAAGCTAAATCGAACCGAAGATAGCACACGTGCATCCGTTTCCTGATACATAGCTATAAGAACATGTGAACCTCGAACAGAGCCAGATGTACATGCAGAACCCCCAGAAACACAAACGCCATCCAAATCCAGTGAAGTCAAAAAACCAGACAATGAAATTTCTGGAAAACAAAGGCTAACAATATGCGGGGCACTGGCTGCTTCAGATCCATTTATGGAAAATTTAATTTGTTTTTGACGCAAACGACTAAGCAATTCCATTTTCATCTGCCATAAATGCTCTCGTTTTTGTGCTCGATTTTCACAGTGCATCTGACAAGCGGTAGCCAGTCCAACAATATAGGGAATATTTTCTGTTCCTGGTCTAAGCTTTCTTTGCTGAGATCCGCCAAAAAACAAAGGATGTAATTTTGTATTTTCTTTGATATATAAAAATCCGATCCCCTTTGGAGCATTCACCTTATGACCAGACATTGTCAGCAAGTCGACTTTGAAAAGAGAAACATCGATTTTCTCTGTCCCAAAGGCTTGTACCGCATCCGTATGAAAATAAGTCTCAGATTCTGTCAACAATTCAGCAATCTCGGCAATTGGCTGAACACTTCCAGTTTCATTATTTACATACATAACCGATACCAAAATCGTATCGGGACGTAAAGCAGCACGCACTTGTTCTACCGTAATGCAACCCGTTTCATCTGGGTTTAAATAAGTTATCTCATATCCTTTTTGTTCCAGTTCCTGACAGGCTTTCAATACAGAATGATGTTCGATACTTGTGGTTATAATATGTTTACCCAATGATTGCATTGCCTCACATACACCGAAAACAGCCAAATTATTTCCTTCTGTTCCACCGCTTGTAAAAATAATTTCATCTGCCACCGCACCAATACAGGCTGCAATTTTTTGTTTTGCCTCTTGTAAAGCTTTCTTTGCTTCCCGACCTTTTTGATGCAGGCTAGACGGATTCCCATAAACCGAATCAAAATATGGCCTCATTGCTTCAAATACTTCTGGTGCAATCGGTGTTGTCGCAGCATAATCCAAATAAACAGAATCACTCATCTATAACATACTCCTTTATAAAAACAAACTAAACTAAATAAAATACATATAATTATCTTGTTCTCCACTTGAACGTTCTACCAGATCTTTCAATGTAACATTTTGCAAAACATCCGTCACTGCATTTTGCAACTGTTCAAACAAATACTGTTTACCAAAGTCAGGATCGGCATCCGTTTCTGACTCTACAACATCCAAATGACTTTCCACAGTATTTAAAATTTCATAAGCCGTAATCTCCTCTGTTTTTTTTGCCAGCAAATATCCTCCATTTACCCCTCTTGTGCTTTTTAAAAATGTACCTTTCTTTAATAAGATGATAATCTGTTCCAAATAAGGCTCACTAATCTTTAATTTTTGAGCAATGACGCGAAGCGGAATGGGCTTTCCGTCTTCCAGCTTTGCCAACTCAATCATAAAAGATAAACCGTATTGTCCTTTTGTCGTCACACGCACCTTAGATCCCTCTCATTCATTCAAAAACTTTATTGTAAAAATTATACATCAAATCTGTCTACCAATCCATTCTCTAAAAAATCACATCGTACCTGTCAGATTTTTCTTGCACAAGCATGTTATAATAAATCTTACATCAGACCAAAGCAAAAAACAAAAGTTCAAAATTGAAACATCTCTGCCCAAGCTATGTACTTTTTGCTAAATCTGATCACCTAATATTTTAGAATTTGCGGAGGAATTATTATGCAATATACAACACATACCCCGCTTGCATACCGAATGCAACCCAAATCAATTGAGCAAATTATCGGACAAAAACACATTTTAGGTAAAGGAAAGCCGTTGTATGAAATGGTTACAAAAGGACACTTAACTTCTCTTATTTTATATGGCAGACCTGGCATTGGAAAAACTTCTATTGCCAGTGCCATCGCTGGAACAGCAAAAATTCCCTTTCGTAAACTAAATGCTGTCAGCAGCAATAAAAAAGATTTAGAAATCGTTGTAAATGAAGCTCAAATGCTACGGACTTCTATCGTTCTTTGTATTGATGAATTGCATCGGTTTTCCAAAACACAAATGGAGTATCTGCTCCCATTTATTGAAAAAGGAACATTGATTCTTGTCGGATTAACAAGTGAAAATCCCTACCATAATATCAATCCAGCAATCCGTTCCCGCTGCATGATTTTCCAACTCCATCCGTTGTGTCCTGAAGAAATTCAAGAAGGTCTAATACGCACACTGCAAGATACCAAAAACGGACTAGGAAAATACAATCCTATTATGGATGCCACAGCGTTGCAATATCTGTCAGAATCCGTTGGTGGTGATATGCGGGTCGCTTTGAATTATTTGGAAATGGCCTTTTTAATTGCTGAATCAAAGGACAATCAAATACAAATTACTGTGCAGCATATTGAGCAGGTGGCACAAAAAAAACATTTACAAATGGATAAGGATGGTGATGCACATTACAATGTACTCAGTGCCTTTCATAAATCCATGCGTGGTGGCGATGTAGATGCCAGCTTGCTTTACTTAGCCATGCTTTTAGAAGCTGGTGATTTAAAAGGCATTTACCGACGGATTCTAGGAGTTTGTTACGAAGATGTCGGTCTTGCCAAAGAAATGGGACCAAAAGTACTCGCCGGAATTCAAGCTGCTGAAATGCTTGGTATAGCAGAAGGCAGACTGCCACTTGCCAATCTAGTAATTGAGCTTTGTCTTAGTCCGAAATCAAATCGTGCACTATGCGCCATTGACAAAGCTCTTGAGTTTGTTCGTTCAGGAAAAGCCATTCATATTCCTTCACATTTAAAAGATGCACATTATGCTGGTTCACAAGCGCTAGGTAACGGCATTGGATATATTTATCCACATCATCATTCCATTGGAAAATTTGGTGGCTGGGTTCCACAGCAATACTTACCAGACAACTTAATCGAAATGCAATTTTATGAACCAGATGCCATCGGAAATGAAGAGCGGTTTAAACATTTATATAAAAAATTAAAACATGAGCAACTAAGAGTTCTAAAATCTCAGAAAAATCCAGATACATCATCATAAATGAAGATTCTTCTTACATTGATGTTTTATCATACAAATTGCATCCACCTTTTTATGAAAAAAATAAAATTCACAAACGATGGACAACCCAATTCTCAGGCAGAAAATAAGTAAGTTCTATATATGATTTCATAATTTTAGAAAGAATTTCTTAGCCTGAAATATATCTTAATAAAATGATATAAAATTTTTTAAATGATAGATTCATTTTTGGATATGTGATTGAAATTAAAAACCTAAATCATCATAAAATAAAAAAATAATTTTTTCATAAAAACGTATAGTCGTTCAGACACAAATTCGTTATAATTATTTATTCCATAAGATTTTAAAACAGGGAGGGAAAAACTTGGAAAACACTTTAAACAATAAATGGGCCCGTGGTGTGATACCCGCATTACTTGTTAGCTGTAGTATCGGATCTGTATATGCCTGGTCTCTATTTGTACAACCACTTGCAGACAAATTTGAAAGCTCAAACGCAGAAATACAGTTTGCTTTCAGTCTTGCCATTTTCTTTTTAGGAATGTCCGCAGCTTTTGCTGGAAAATTTGTTGAACATCATATTCGTTTGGCAACCATTGTCAGTACCATATGCTTTGCTTTTGGTCTGCTCACAACTGCTTTGGCAATCCGGCAGGAATCATTGATACTCCTTTACTTGGGATACGGTGTTCTAATGGGAATCGGACTTGGCATTGGTTACATTTCTCCTGTTAAAACTTTAATGTTGTGGTTTATTCACCATAAAGGACTAGCAACCGGAATTGCCATTACCGGATTTGGAATTGCCAGTACAATTGCATCACCAATCATTACATATTTACAAAACAAGGTCAGTCTGGAAGAAACCTTTATTTGGCTTTCTGTTATTTATTTTATTCCAATGGCGCTTGCAAGCATATTGATTAAAAAGCCAGAATGGTATGAAGAAAAGGAACATGGCTCACATCGCCAAATTTTGCGAATGTTTTTAGACAAACGCTTTCTTGCAATTTGGATTATGATTTACATTAATATTACAAGTGGTCTGGCTTTGATTTCTATTGCATCACCTCTTGCTATAGAAAATGGAGCAACAACCATTTTTGCCGCTACGGTTGTTGGAATTATGGGGATTTTTAATGGTGCAGGGCGACTCGTTTATTCATCTGCTTCCGATTATTTAAAAAACAGAAACCAAATTTACTTATTAATTTTCATATTATCGATATTCAGCGTGTCCATTGCTGCCGTTTTACAATCATCGGTTATGGTTACCATTATGCTTTGCATTATTTCATCGACTTATGGTGCAGGATTTTCCTGTTTGCCATCTTTACTTGCAGATAAATTCGGTATGGATAAAATCAGCAGCATTCATGGACTCGCATTGACAGCCTGGGCATTTGCTGGACTGAGTGGAAATCAGTTAAGCACATGGATTCATGACAAAACCGGTTCATATACAAATGTGCTTTATGTACTCATTATTTTGTACGCAATCGGTCTTTTGATGACCTATGTTCTAATTCAATCCGATAGAAAACAAGAGGGAACAAAGGCAGCATAAAATCAACTTCAATTTACTTGTACAATTACAAATGCCATAGAAAAACAATCAAACTTTAAACTATAAATGCCATTGACCGCATAAATAAAGCAGCCAATGGCATTTTCATTTTGTATTCTGATTCACGATCTTTCACCTGGAGAAAAAACGGAGAACAAACATCTGATAAAGTCACTTGTTTTGAAACTTGTCCAATCAAAAAATACCGTATAGCCAAAAATAAAAATGGAGACGGATACAAAAATGGTTTCTAAATTCACTCAAACGAAAGCGAACCAATAACATCCAAAATTCCATATAACAAACAATACGGTCACCATAACCAGTAAAAATAGTGCGATCCCATACCAGTTCGTCAAATTTTTTTATTTTTTCATACCATATGTCAACGCATAAGCGGTCATCACCATCAAAAATGCTAGAACCAAAAAAATTCAGCTACCCCTTTGTGTAAATTTCTGATGTAAATCGTAACAATAGCCACAATTCACATGCTCCATATGCCAACAGCCATAGAATCAACATCAAAACAACATCCTATAGCCACACCACAAATTTATGCAATTTTGTTCGCTTCACTTTTATTCTCATCTAAGCTGATGGTTTCTATCCCATCTACCAAATCATCTATCTCAATTTGATATTCAGATGAGATTTGTTCCAAAAATGCCATACCACTTCAGCCTTTATTTTTACCTGTTGTAAATCTGTTAAATTATCCTCTATCAAAAATACAGAAGGTAAAAGGAAAAACATACCAAAAATGAAATCACACCTGATTTTTTCAAAAATATTTTATATTTTAATAATATTATCATAATAAAATATACTCTTTTTAAATTAAACCACTATCATATAACTTCAAGTGGTCTGTTTTTAAAAAGAGCATATCAAAAGTTCTCATACTTTGTTTTTCATTTTAAGAAATAGGCTGCCTTTGTTTCAATTCTAATGAATCAATCATTTTCTTCAGATGAATCAAGCGCTTCAGCTTTTTCTTTTTTCTTGACAAGAATAGAACCGACATAACGACGATCCACTTCTTTTAAGATAAACACATAATCTTCAATTTCAAAACTTGTATTGACTTCCAACGGGATTTGATGACTCAAAATCCAACCATTTATCGTATCCACTTCTTCAAAATCAATAGAAGTATTCAATGCTTTGTTAATATCCTCAATTGACGCTTTTCCACTTAAAATAATTTCTGTATCAGAAATGTAACGAATATCATCAATTTCGTCTTCGTCAAATTCATCACGAATCTCACCAACAATTTCCTCAACAATATCTTCAATGGTTAACAATCCAGATGTTCCACCGTAGTTATCTGTTACAATTGCCATTTGTACACGTTTTAAACGAAGCTGTTGCAAAACAATTTTAATTGGCGTACTTTCATGCTCAAAAACAATCGGACGGATATACTTACTTAACGATAAACCATCCATATTTTTATTTTTTACAAAATCAAACGCGATATCCTTTACATTAATAAAGCCAATCACATTATCAATATCTTGATCAATAACCGGATATCTTGTATATCCTTCTTCCTCCGCCAGTGCCATAACAGAAGCAATATCCTGTTTTACATCCAAAACCGTCATATCCCGACGCGGAACCATAATATCTTTTGCCACAGTTTCATCAAATTCAAAAATATTTTTCACATAACGATGCTCAACGGAATTGATTTCTCCTTGCTTTAAGCTGTCATCTAATAAAATTTGAATTTCTTCTTCTGTATGCGCCTCCTCATGCTCACTCGCTGAGCGAATTCCAAACCAAGAAACAATTAAACGTGCTGAGCCATTTAGCAACCAAATAAACGGAAACATCAAGCGATAGAACCAAATAATTGCTGGCGCAAATAGCAATGTAATTTGTTCCGCTTTTTGAATGGCAAACGATTTTGGCGCCAATTCACCAAGCACCACATGAAGATAAGTTACAATTGTAAATGATAAAACAAATGAAATAGCATGCGTAGCTGCACTTGGCAATCCAAAATACTCAATTAACGGACGTAAAGCATGATCCACAGTTGGCTCTGCAATCCATCCCAAGCCCAATGCTGTAATCGTAATCCCCAATTGACAGGCAGATAAATATTCATCCAAATGTGTAACAACACGTTGTGCCGCCGTGGCCCCTTTTTTTCCTTCCTGTACGAGCTGTTCAATTCTTGAAGTCCGAACTTTTACAATTGCAAACTCTGTCGCAACAAAAAATCCAGTAAAAACAAGTAAAATAAAAATCATGAATAACCCAAATATGTCCAAATATGGTCCTTGTCAAAACGACAAGGAGTCACCTCCTAAAAAAATAATAGACAAACTCATTATACTACAATTAAAATATGAAAACCATGGAAAAAGCATAACATATTTGTTAACTTTAATATATTCGTTACAAACAAAATTAGACATTTGCTTACTCACCATCTATTAAACTATGATTTAATATGGATTTGAAAACAAGGTTTTTTCTGTAATATGTATAAATAATATGTTGGGAGATGTATGAAATGAATAAAATTGATCGATTAAAACAAACTCTTATCATGCACAAAGACGAAATTTTCCAAAAATGGAAATCAACCATTACAGGATCTTTTTTTTCCTTTGATGAAACAATTGACTCCTCCATGAATCAAGCAATAGAATTTTTGTTCCATTATTTCATTACCGATCAAATTGATACAGAAGAACAAACCCATCTGCTTGAAAACATCATCCGAGAACAACATATCATAAAGCCAGATTGCATCTCAGCACAGTATATCAATCGCATTCATGTGGAAGAAATTTTTTTTGATATCGTCCATAAATATCATCCTGAACCGCTCACTTGGGAGGAAATATGTTGGGTTCAAAATTTTTTTAAAAAATTTATGTGTGTGTTTATATCCACAGTTGAACATATAAAAGATGAGATCAGCACCAAACAAATCCAAAAACTAAAAGATGAAAAAATGCATTCCATACAGTTGCTTGAAAAAGTCAGCGCCACCTTTGTTCATGAATTTCGAAATCCCTTAACCGTTGTTTTAGGATTCTTACAGTTGTTAAAAAAAGACTATCCAGAGCTACCTTATATGAATGTAATTCATTCTGAGCTTGAGCAGCTCAACGACCGAATTACACAATTTCTTGCCATCTCAAAAAAAGAAGCTGTAGCTCCAATTTATGAAACCATTGAGCCAGCTAAATTTTGTGAAGAATTAACAGACTTTCTTTCTCGAACCATTTCTGAGCAAGGGATTCAACTGGAAACATCTTTTCAAAGCGGACAAAAACTTAGGGTAGATCCATCCAAACTTAGACAAATTTTATTAAATATTTTTTTTAATGCCGTTGAAGCACTAGCCGAACAAGAAAATCGAAAGATTCGTTTTGTCTATAAAATGGAAAATGAAAGACATATATTCCTAATTGCCAATAATGGACCCAAAATTTCAAAATTGATTATGGATAAAATTTTCCAACCATTTATGTCTACCAAAGAACTCGGAACAGGTATCGGATTGTATATTTCTCAAAAAATTATTGCAGAGCTACATGGAGAAATCAACTTTACTTCTAATGACACAGAAACCATTTTCTATATTTTTTTGCCAATACAAAATTAATCTTCTCTGAAAGATTTTAACTAGATAGATTTTTAGAAAGGACAAACACATGAAAAAATACCATGCATGGATTATATACAACGGATTTCTTACACACTCAAAATTTTTAACCCTTTTTGCGCATTTGCAGTCTGCTATGCGACAAAAAAATATTACCTGTCAACTCGTTAAGCACCATGAACTGATTTTCGTTATGCATGATGAGAAAAATGAAATTGTCAGAAAATATATCGGTCAACTACCTGACTTTATTTTGTTTTGGGATAAAGACATTTTACTTGCTCAACAACTTGAAGCATGTAATATCCCGCTGTACAATTGTGCAAAAGCAATCGAAATTTGTGATCATAAGGGGAAAATGCATCAAATACTGAGTCAAACAAAAATTCCAATGCCCAAAACCATTATTGCTCCACATGTTTTCCCCAATTGTTCCATTCTGGACTGGAATTTTCATGATTCTGTCATTGAAACTTTGAAATTACCATTGATTATTAAAGAAGCTTACGGTTCTTTCGGATTTCAAGTCCACTTGGCAAAAACGAAAAAAGAGGTCTATCGCCTTGGAATGGAACTTCAGCATAAACCACATATTTATCAGGAATATATTCGTTCTAGCCATGGACGAGATATCCGTTTACAAGTTGTTGGAAATCAAGTGGTAGCTGCGATATATCGGGAATCCCCTACAGATTTTAGAGCCAATATAACAAATGGTGCAATAGCCACTGCTTATACACCATCAGAAATCGAAAAACAATTGGCCATTACAGCTACACAAACAGTCGGTGCAGATTTTGCTGGTGTTGATTTGTTGTTTGGGGAAAATGACGAACCTTTACTTTGTGAAATCAATACAAACGCTCATTTTATCAACCTAATGAACGCAACCGGAATTGATGTTGCACCACTCATTTTGGATCACATTCTTCAAGATATGGAGGCAAAAAAAACATGCTAAATGGATGGCTTATATATCAATCAACAGATGCAAATCAAAACCAAGCACTGATTCAAAGATTTTTTCAAAAGGCACCCAAATATCAAATACAGTTGCATCTGATTCTTTGGGAACACTTACAAATTGGGATTCATTCAAACCAAAATATACTTATTTATCAAAATAATCCGGTTCATCCACCTCATTTCATTATTATGCGAACCATCGATCATATTTTATCTAGTTTTTTTCAACAAATCGGAGTTTTATTATTGAATCCCTATGAGATTTCTACATTGGCCAATCACAAATTTAAAACTTACTTGGCAATGAAAAAATTGGAGATTCCAATTTTGCCAACCTTTTACTATACCAAAGAAAAACTACAAAATACCCAAAACTTTCCACTCCCTTTCCCGTTTGTATGTAAATCATGTACCGGACGTAGTGGAAATGAAGTATTTTTAATACAAAGCCAAAAAGATTTACAAAACAGACTACAAAACATCTCTCAGCCTTCTGAATGGATTCTTCAGCCACTTGCACCCGTTATTGGTCGGGATCTACGAGTTTTTGTTGTTGGAAAATCAATTATCGGAGCCATCTTACGAATAAATGAAACAGATTTTCGTGCCAATTATTCACTGAGTCAAACAGCAAAATGGTATGTTCTAAGCGAAAAAGAAAAAACATTGGTCAATCGAATCGTTCAAGCGTATGAGTTTGGATTTGTTGGTATTGATTTTTTATTTGACGCTGATGGAAATTTTATTTTTAATGAAATTGAAGACGTAGTTGGAAGCCGAACATTAAGTATTTATTCTAATATTGATGCAGTTGATTTATATTTAAAATATATTGATGAAACGTTAAAAACACAAAAAACGACTCTCCACTAAAAATCACAAGAAGTGGAACAAAAGCAAAAATGCTTTCTTGACATTTTGTTCACTTTTCTGCAAACAAACTGCAAGTATGCCAAGAACCTAGTCTTGCTTATCCCTTTTCTTCTATAGGGAGCTTATTGATACAAGAAAGCTTCAAAAAAATTTATCTTTAACTTGGATTTCCTCATAAAATACTTATATCTCAGTTCTTTAACTTGATATATAAATGATTTTATTTTTTAATGGCAAATTGCCCTTCTTTTTCATCAAAAAATAAAAAGTACGGATAGTAAATAAAAATGATTTGTGTATACTATCAAATATAATCAAACCGAAAAACCGGAGAGAAAAAAGCAATAAAGTTAATTTTTTCACTCCGGTTTTTGTATTAATTTATTTTACAGATACTTTATTATAAAATTCATCATACAACGCTTGAACAGCTTTTTTCTCGTCCTCGCTGTTAATACAAAACATAATACTGACCTCAGAAGAACCTTGATTGATCATTTCAATATTAATACGTGCTTTAGCCAATGCTTCAGATGCACGTGCAGTTGTACCGACATTATGCCGCATTCCCTCTCCAACAATCATAATCAAAGTTAAATCTTTAGAGATCACAATATCATCTGGCTGAAGTACTTCCTGTAATCGTTCAATAATTTTTTCTTCCATTTCTGGTGACATCTGATTTTGACGAAAAATTACAGTAATATCATCAATTCCACTTGGTGTATGCTCATAAGAAATACCAAAATCCTCTAAAACACCAAGCAATTTACGTCCGAATCCAATTTCCCGATTTAATAAATATTTGCTAACATAAATGCTGCAAAATCCAGAATCACTTGCAATTCCGCGAACCGGACCATTCTTTACTTCTCTTTCTTTTACAATTTTTGTTCCTGGATGCTCTGGATTATTCGTATTCTTCACGTTTACTGGAATCCCAGCCTGAAATGCCGGAATCAACGCTTCATCATGCACGACCGTAAATCCAGCATATGACAATTCACGCATTTCACGATACGTAATTTCAGGTACTTGTTCTGGATTGGGAACAATGGAAGGATTTACTGCATATACACCATCCACATCAGTAAAATTTTCATATAAATCCGCTTGAACACCATTTGCTAACACTGACCCTGTAATATCAGATCCACTTCGAGAGTACGTAACAACATATCCATCTTTAGAATAACCAAAAAATCCTGGAAAAACAACAACTCCATCCATCTCTCTTAAACGATATAGATTTGAATAGCTTTCTTTTAAAGTCTGTGCATTACCTGGTTCATCAGAAACAAGCAATCCAGCATCCTTTGGATTGACATACTGTGCCTGCAAACCTTCTTTTTGAAAATATGCAGAAACGAGCTTGGCACAATTATCCTCCCCCGCTGCCATCACACCGTCCATATAACGTAATGCATTTGTACGATTTTGTTGTAACATCTTAAAAATATGTGCTTGAATCACATGAATAATTTCATCACCTAATTCAAGTTCTTTAGCAATTTCAGCATAGCGCGCAATAATTTGATCAATTGGTGCTTCCTTTTCTTTACCTGCCAAATAGGCATTTGCACTTTCAATTAACAAATCAGTAATTTTTATATCTTGTTTAAATCTTTTACCCGGTGCAGAAACAACAATAAATTTTCTTTCCGAGTCACTTGAAACAATTCGAAATACTTTTCTCATTTGTTCACCAGATGCCAATGATGAACCACCAAATTTTACAACTTTCATTTTCCTACCCCATCATGTTTGAAATTTCAATATGTCATGAAATCGGTCAAAAATTATAAATCAATCTGTAAAGTAATAAATATACAAGTGACAAAATACCGATTCACACATAAACCTACAATTAAGATATAGATCTTATTATCTAATTTTTCGCATAAAAATTCAAGTGATTTTTATCAATAAATACTTGATTTCATAAACTTTTATCATATCAATGTGTTCCAAGCCATCAAATTTCCATGACTCCCTCTCAACGCTCATCCGAAAGTGACTGAATTTCATTAATTTTAATCACCCAATAGCATAGAAAGGGTCTTTATCTATAAATATTATTTTTCTAAATACTATAGTATAATGATTTTAATTTTTTAAAATAAAAGTTTTATAGAACACTGTTAAAAGCGAATTGAAATAAAATATAGATTATGTAAAACCGTTACACTTCATTGATTGATGTTTGATACGCTAAAATGGCAACTTCTCTAACAACGAGCCTATCCATATTTACGAAAAAACATATGAACAGGAGCCTTTATTTTTTACTTTATTTCAAGCTACTCCAAAGAAAATAGGTACTTTGCTCACCAATCTGAACAAAATACCTATTGATCTATCATCAGTCTGAATCTTTCACTTTTCCTCTCAACTACATCAAATAAAAATTTTATCTTCTTTCTATAAAAATATGCTCCCGCATTATAGACAACTGCATAGATTAAATATCTCAGTTGCCTAAGTAATAGGAAGCCTACTTACTCAATTCATTTATTTTTCAATGCTTGGTACTTTTATTTGTATGGTCTCACTTTAAGGCTGAGTTTGCATGCTCTGTTTTTGAAAGCTCCTCCAAAAATGCTGGTAAAATTTTATGCAGATCACCAACCAATCCGATATCAGCTACGTCAAAAATACTAGCGGTTTCATCCTTATTAATAGCAACAATTAATTCAGACTCCTCCATACCAGCTACATGCTGAATCGCACCTGAAATGCCACAAGCAATATATAGCTTTGGACGAACCGTCTTTCCGGTTTGACCAACCTGACGATCCTTCTCAATCCAGTTTTCATCGGTACAAGCTCTAGATGCACTTACCATTCCACCCAGTTTACTTGCAACCTGCTCTAACAAGGCAAATCCCTCTTTTCCTCCAACACCACGACCGCCAGAAACTAAGATTGGTGCCTCCTGAATATCAGCAGACGTGGATTTTGTTTTTACAACCTCCAAAATTTCAACATTATCACAACTTGCTGGAATATCAATTTCTTTTTGAATCAACTCAAATGGACGGCTTTCATCATAAGGTCTCATTTCCATCACACCTGGGCGTACTGTCGCCATTTGTGGACGGTGCTTTGGACAAATAATGGTCGCCATTACATTGCCGCCAAATGCTGGACGTGTTGCCAACAAATGATTGGTTTCTTCTTCAATCTCCAATACAGTACAATCTGCTGTCAATCCAGTTTGCACCCTTGAAGAAACACGGGGTGCCAAATCTCTTCCCAATGCAGTTGCACCAAATAAAAAAATTTCTGGTTTATATTCTTTAATCAATTCAGCCAAAACATGCGTATACGGTTCAGTTTTATAGATTTCTAGCATAGGATGTGCAACTCCGACTACTACATCGGCTCCATATGCTCCCAATTTCTTATATTCAGACTCAATGTTCTTTCCTAAAAGCACCGCTGTTACTTTTGTACCGATTTGCTGTGCTAGATCAGATGCTTTTCCAATCAACTCCAAACCAACATTGCTGACCACATTGTCAACCTGCTCCACAAAAACAAATACACCTTTGTAATCCTCGATATTCATATGAACCTCCCTCTATAGAAACCAACAATCTTTAAAAATTTATTTTAAACCTTCAGTCTTCTTATATGATAAATTTATAAAATATGCTTTTCTTTTAATTTTTCAACCAAATAGCTTGCTGCTTCTTCCGGATCCAATGTTAAAACTGTTCCAGCAGGCTTCAACTGCTTAGCAAAGGATTTATAAACTTTAGTTGGTGAACCTTTTAAGCCAATTTGTGTACGATCCACATCCAAATCTTCTAAAGTCCAAACTGTAATTTCCTTCTCTCGATACGCATCAAAAACGCCTCCTGGTGTCATATAACGCGGTTCATTCAATTCACTCAATGCTGTGATCAAACAAGGAAAATGCACCTTAATCATATGATAGCGATCTTCATATTGACGTTTTACTATCAAATGTCCGTCTTTTACTTGAATCCCTTCAACATAGCTCACGCTTGGAAGCTTTAAATGCTCAGCAATTTGTGGTCCGACTTGCGCAGTATCCCCATCAATCGCCTGTCTTCCAGTAATAATCAAATCATAATTCAGCTTTCGAATAGCAGCTGCCAGCGTAAAAGAAGTAGCCCATGTATCCGCACCACCAAACTTCCGATCTGTTACCAAAATCGCTTCATCTACACCCATTGCCAAAGCCTCCCGCAATGCCTTTTCAGCTTGGGGCGGTCCCATTGTGATGGCGCAAACTTTTGCACCTGTTTTTTCTTTTATACGCAATGCTGCCTCTAAGCCTGCCTTATCATCTGGATTGATAATGCTCGGAATGCCTTCTCGAATTAATGTCCCAGTTACCGGATCTAATTTTACTTCACTTGTATTTGGAACCTGCTTAATACATACAACAATTTTCATCCGTTTTTGCCCCCCTAGTTTAAAACATTTGCAGAAATAACCATTTTTTGAACCTCACTTGTACCTTCATAAATCTCAGTTATTTTTGCATCCCGCATCATTCGTTCTACAGAATAATCTCGTGTATAACCGTAACCGCCATGTAACTGAACAGCTTTGGTTGTAACCTCCATAGCAACCTCCGCTGCAAAAAGCTTTGCCATCGCAGCTTCTTTTCCAAACGGTTTCTTGGCATCTTTATAGCAAGCTGCTTTATAGACAAGCATTCGTGCAGCTTCAATTTTTGTGCACATATCTGCAATTTCAAATTGTGTAATTTGAAATTTACTGAGCGAACGACCAAATTGCTTTCTTTCTTTTACATATTTAATCGTTTCATCTAATGCACCTTGTGCAATCCCGAGTGCTTGAGCGGCAATTCCAATCCGACCACCATCCAATGTATTCATCGCAACTTTAAAACCTTTTCCTTCTTTACTCAAAAGATTTTCCTTTGGCACACGACAATTTTCAAAAATCAGCTCACAGGTTGAAGAACCACGAATCCCCATTTTCAATTCTTTTTTACCAACCCGAAATCCTGGAGAATCCTTTTCAACAATAAAAGCAGAAATTCCTCTCGTTCCCTTCGATTTATCTGTCATCGCCATTACAATATAAATATCTGCATAACCTGCATTGGTAATAAATATTTTACTTCCGTTCAAAATATAATAATCGCCATCCAACACCGCTTTTGTTTGCTGACCAGCAGCATCTGTTCCAGCATTAGGCTCTGTTAAAGCAAATGCCCCTAATAGCTTACCTTCAGCCAACGGTTTTAAATATTTCTCTTTTTGTTCTGGTGTACCAAATTCTAAAATTGGATGTGCCCCTAATGATGTATGTGCTGAAACAATAACACCAGTTGTCGCACACGCAGCAGACAATTCCTCTATTGCCATAATATAAGCCAATGTATCAGCACCTTGTCCTCCAAATTGCTTTGGGAACGGGATTCCCATAAATCCATACTTTTGTAATTTCTTAACGGATTCAATTGGAAACTTTTCCTCCTCATCCACTTCTTGTGCAAACGGCTTCACTTCTCTTTCTGCAAACTCTTTGTACAAGGTTCTCAACATTTCATGCTCCTGACTTAAAAAAAAGTCCATTCTTTTTCCCCCTATCTTTCTCCCTCAAGTCCTTCATCTTCTGCAAAATGATGATACAGAACTGAAAAACAAGGATCATAAACTCAATCTTCTGGATATTTTAGTAGATGTTTTAATCTTAAATAAAAAAATTCGTGATTTTTTTCACAAACTTAATTAAAAAAAATTTACCACTAGATCCAAAAAATGTTATTTGTATTATCTGATATTCAGCGGTAAATTTCAATGTAAATTTATTGACAGTTTTTTTGAAAAAAACATCTGGTTCTCTATTTTTCTCAGCTATTCACTTTATAACTTTATGAAAAAAAATGTTTAATTTTTTTGAATACAGAAGGGTGATCCTTGACAACTGGTATACTTCTCTCAGGCTGTCTAAGTGTAGCGCTTTCGTTTAAGGGAAGTCCACCCTGCTTTATACTTTGCTTATCAGCACTATTTTTATAGGCCAACTCATAAAAATACATTTGTGAATCCAAACATTCTTCGCCTTCTGAAAATTCTACTCGACGATAAGTTCCAGCACTGGTTTGAATCCGACACTTCATATTGTCCGACCACATAATCCGAAAACGTTCAATTAAATCTTGCTTAATTTCTTCATCATATATTGGTGCTGCCACTTCTACACGTTTTTCTGTGTTCCTTGTCATAAGATCGGCAGAAGAAATATAAATTTTACATTCCTCATCCGGACCGAAAATAAAAATTCGAGAATGCTCCAAAAATCTCCCAATAATACTTTTAACTTGAATTCGTTGTGTTGCACCTTGAATGCCAGAAACAAGACAACAAATGCCACGAATAATCATCTCAATTTTCACACCGCTTTGCGCAGCTGAAATCAATTTATCGATCAAATTTTTGTCACTCAATGAGTTCATCTTTAACCGAATATACCCCTCTTTTCCATCTATAACCCTAGCGATCTGTTCATCAATTAAGTCAATAATTCCCTGTTTTAAAGTTGTTGGTGCTACAAGCAAATCTGTCGTTCCCTGTACAACCTCTCCCATTTGTAAACTAACAAATACTTGAGATGCATCCAATCCAATTGCCTGATTCGCTGTAATCAAAGAAACATCTGTATAAAAACGTGTTGTAATTTCATTGTAATTCCCTGTTCCAATTTGCGTAATATATTTGACACCCGCATCCGTCTTTCGCGTAATGAGCAACAATTTTGAATGAACCTTATATGAATCCAGCCCATAGATTACCGTACAACCGGCCTCCTCTAAACGTACTGACCAATCAATATTATTTTCTTCATCAAATCTGGCACGCAGCTCAACAACAACAACAACATGCTTTCCATTCTCTGCCGCATGAATCAATGCAGATATAATTTTACTATCTTTAGATACACGATAAAGTGTAATCTTAATTGAAACAACCTCTGGATCAAATGCCGCTTCAGTCAACATTCTTGTAAATGAATCAATACTTTCAAATGGATAAAAAAGCATAACATCTTTTTGCTCAATTTGCTGCATAACTGGAATATTCTGTGCAATCTTCGGTGTTTGCTGCGGAACCAGCTCCTTATAGAACCATTCAGAAACCCGATCTTTCACAATCCCTTTTTCTAGCTGAGAAACAAAGGAGAAATCAAGTGGTGTCGATTCAATAAACACTTGAGCTGGTTTTAATTCAAGCGCATGACATAAATACTCTTTCATTCCTGGATTAATTGACTCTTGAATCTGTAAACGAACCGGTGCCAAACGCTTACGTTTTTTCAACAGTGTGGACATAATCTTTCGGTAATCAAGCTCCTCGTCATAAATCGCCGCATCCAAATCAATATCTGCGTTCCTTGTAATACGAAAAATGGTTTTATCAATAATACGGTATTGTGAGAAAATATCTGTAATAAATAAAGCAATCAATTCCTCAACAAGTATAAAAGCCGAACGATTTTTCAAAAAAACAACCCGTTCAAAATGCCCACCTGTTGCCGGAACTACGCCAATTTTCACAGAGTCTTTTTTGGTGCGGATTTGTACTGCCACATAAATTTCTTTATTGTTAAAAAAAGGAAAAGGTTGCTTCTTATCAATAACTTGCGGGGAAAGCAGCGGATATACCTCTTGTTTAAAATATTGTTTCAATTCATCAAACTCATCTTGTGTTAAATTTTTATAGTTCAAATGTGTTAAACCTTTTTCCTGAAATTCTCGCTTCAAATTTTCATACACTGCATCTTTCTCTGGCATCAGTGTTGCTGTTTTGGAAAAAATTAATTCTAGTTGGCTCTTAGGAGATAGCCTCCATTTTGTATCTTTTTTCTGATTTTTTAAAATCATTTGATCATAGAGTGATCCAACCCGAACCATATAAAATTCATCTAAATTGCTACAAAAAATTGAAACAAATTTTAACCGTTCAAATAATGGAACATTCATGTCCCTTGCCTCATCCAATACACGCTCATTGAATTTCAACCAACTCATTTCACGATTGTCATATAAATTTAAGGTTAAAGTCTCCATATTCCTTACTCCTCCTATCCTTTTATTTATTCAATAACCCTTGATTTTCCAATATTCTAATTAAATAACCTTCTCGCACACCGCTTTTTATAACCACAACCTCTTTCACACCAGCAAACCGTGCAATCGTATCCATCACAAGCATACCTGGAATAATCGTATGTGCACGTGCAGGGACAAATTGATTCATGAAACGAATCCCTTCCATTTTCAGATCCATTAATGTTTCGCACATCGTCAAGATATCCTTCACTTCAATTGAATATCCTTCTAGTCTTTCTTTTCTTGACAGCATCCCTCGATGGAGCTTTCCAAGTGCCCTTGCACTGCCACCCATAATATATAGACGCGTAAAACCGCAAGTTTTAATAAATGGATATGCCTGCAACTGTTCTGTCACAAATTTGACAATCTGTGCCCGTTCTTTTTCTGTCGGAAGCATACCATGAATAAATTGCTTGTACATAGCCAAGCTGCCAATGGGCAAACTGACAGCATCTTTTAACACTTGATCTTTAAAAGTAAAAATTTGACCACTGCCACCTCCAATATCACAACCGATACCCTTCTCAAGATTTCTTGTATAAGTCAGTCCAACAAAATCATAATAAGCTTCACGTTGTCCAGTCAAATACTCAATACAAAAACCCGTCCGCCGTTGGATTTCCAATAAAACACTTTGAATATTTTTTAAACTGCGTAAAGACGCTGTGGCAAAACAATAATAAAAATCACAGCGATGCTCATTCAGTTTCTTTTTCATTTCTTCTAAAACACTAACAATCGTATCCATTCCTTGCAAACTTAAACAGCCATCCTGTACATAATTAATAATACCTGAATAATAACGCAGACCGTCAATATCCTTATACTGACCATTCACAATTTCAAAGATAACCAACCGAAATGTATTGGAACCCATGTCAATAATCCCTATTTTCATATATGCACCATACCTTTTCCCAAGAACTTAATCCTATTTTCATCTATTGAGACAGCTTCCATCATTTGCCATATCATATTTCTAAAATTTGATTGCTGATTCTTTTTCATTATATCATTTCCTAAAAGTCTTCACTGTAAAAATTTGATAAAAATGCTCTGTATTCTCTACCTTTAAATTATATAGAGGCAATGGTGTATGCTTCAAACCGATATTTCTGTCCAGTTGGATTTTCCTTTTCTTTTGGTACCTCCTCACAAAACATATGTAGCGGCCGAACATAACAAGCGCAATCTCCATATAAAGCACGATATACAACCATCCATTCATCCGTTTCGGAATGTTTGGCCACTTCCTCAATTAAATAGTAATTTCCTTTAAAATGCCGAACCGTTTTTCCTTTCAATGACATAACTTTCTCTTTCATTGTTTACCTCCTACACTTTTTACATCTGATTGAAAAATTTTTCTCACTCCTTGTATAAAAGCATCTGTAAAAGCTGCTGTTTTCAAATCAGAAACAGTAATGCTTTCGTTTTCTTTACAAACTGCACAATCCAAAGCCAAATCCAAAATAGCATCTACATGCAAAACAACGTCTACTTGAAAGCGCACTTCAAACAAAAATCCACTAACAAATAAAAGTTTCATAACAATTTGACTTTTTGGATCAAGAGAAAACCATCCCTTTCCATTTTCATCCACCATTTCTCTTTCCAAAAATAGATAAGCATCTTTTAAAGATAATGCCTCCATCTGTTTTGGAATAAAAAATAAAGAAGCATTTCGAATCATTTGTGTTAAAATATGAGCAACTTCATCATGTTTTAATTTTCTTCTTCCTTTAAAACAGATAATTTTAAAATCTTTGGAACGAATATCAAACAATTGAATTGGTTCTAGTTTTGTATCATAAGCAAAACGAATCGGCTCCCAGATTTTCTTGCTTTTTGTAAAGATAAAATAATAAAAAATATCTTTCATTTTCTTCTCAAACATAGCTGTTTCTTGCACATTTTCCAAATCAAATTCAGTTTGTTCCAAAATATTTTTAATGATGATTTGATCTACATCATTTAGCTCACTGTAAAACATCTCCATATTGTACGTCTCCTTTTCGCTATTTCACCATTTATATGTATTTTATCATATCTTATACGATTTAGCTGAATACCTTTAAATATTTGATTAAATAATCAAAATAATAAAATTATAAGAATGATATCCGATTTTTGGGTATGTACATTACATCATCAGAAATTATCCATTTTCATTCCAAACACTATACTTTGGTCTAAAATTAACTTGTAGCATTTAAGGATTATATTGATTGTTTAAGACATGAAAACGATAAATAAAAAACAATTGAAAATAATAATGACTAAATAGCTTGCACCAAAGAATCCCATCGTTGTTTTTTATAAGATTGAGATTGCAATAAATAAACATAATTTAAATCAAATAACAGAATAAAAATAGTAGAAAATCTATCCTTATTGGCTGTGATTTCTTATCAAGTAGGAATAAAAGAAACACCAAAAAACCCATATACATACTACATTTTTTACAGGTCATCGACCATTTCTTTTATGTTTATAAATCAGAAAAAAGTGGCTTGTGGTATCTAAATGATGTTCACATTCAGAGCGAGAGTACAAAAAGCTGCAAAAAAAGAAAGAGATGCGTATGTCAAAGTCCATTTCTCCACCTATTGTTATCTATACCATTTAGCAAATGGCTGCGTGATTTCCCCAACTATAAGGTTTATCTTGTTCTTGCTGATTTTACCAGATAGAAATACAATCCCTCTATCTAAAAATATGTTGTTCATGTCGTCCTTCTAAAATAAAAAAAGAGAGAAGTTATTGATAAAATCAAATGAAGCCAAAAACAACTTCTTTACAAATGGATATAATAAGAAATTTACACAAACCGATCAATTGAACAAATCAGATATGAAACAAATACAAAGCAGCTACTTTTTCCCAAGAATCTTATCCCAATACCAAAACCTCTTAAAAATAAAGTTTCAAATCTCCAATCACATAGAACAAATATCAGGAAGCTCTTTTCTGACATACTACACGCCCAACCGATTGAAAAAAACTTTTCATTATACTTTAACCATCATGATTTCCTATACATCTCTATACTTTACCAACAAAATTTAACCATGAACTATAAAAAAGCACCTTTCTCAATTTGAGAAAAGTGCCAATGGATATTCCAACAACTTACCAATTATTCAAATCCCTTTTGTCGTGTCAGATCGTTATCAAAACGCAATTTTGTGCGATAATACCAACCAATAATCATTGCAATAGAAAGAATTGCTCCTAAACCGTATGCCATCGACCAACTTAAATTGAAACCAATTTTTGCATTTAAAATAAATGTCGTACATACATATAAATAGAAAATCCCCGGAAGCAAAGTAATAAAATAATTTCTTCCATAGCGATATAACCAGGCAGAAATGGTAAACAAAGTAATTGCAGCAACCGTTTGATTTGCCCACGAGAAATATCTCCATAAAATATCAAAGTCAATGAAGAAAATGAGTAAAAATGCAACAAAGAATGATGGAATGGCAATCACAAAGCGGTTTACCAATTTAGACTGCGGCAAATTAAAATACTCAGCCAACATTAAACGCAAAGACCGCAACGCCGTATCACCAGATGTAATCGGCAAAACAATAATACCTAAAATGGCAAAAAGACCAAATATTGTACCTAAAGCTTCTGTTGCAGCCATACTTACCACAACTGCAGGCGCAGCACCTAACTCAAGCATCTCCGTATTGGCTAAACCATGATAAATATACATGCCGCCCAATGCCCAAATCATAGCAATGAAACCTTCTACAACCATCATACCATAAAAAACTGGACGTGCATCTTTTTCATTTTTTAATGTCTTAGCAATTAATGGAGTTTGTGTTGCATGAAAACCAGATAGCAAACCACACGCAACTGTTGTAAAAAAAATCGGGAACAAAGGCAACGCATCGTTTGGATGTGTATTCCAGTTGGTAAAATTAAAATTTTCCAATGACCAAGTTTTCTCCTGAAACAACAAGCCAAAGAAAATCCCAATACAGCTAATAATTAAGATTGCACCAAAAATGGGATAAATTCGACCAATCACTTTATCGATTGGCAACATTGTTGCAACAAAATAATAAACAAAAATACATAAAACAATAATGGTCAACACATACCCTGGTGAATCACCAAAATAATTATTTTTAATTAAACTAGCTGGTGTCTGTACAAAAACCACACCTACCAACATTAAGAGTATTGCTGTAAATAAATTAATGACATGAATCATTGGTTTTCCCAAATACATCTGAGATAACTTCGGCACGTTAGCCCCTTTATTTCGCACCGACATCGTTCCAAAAATAAGGTCATGCACGGCACCAGCAAAAATATTCCCAATCGGAATAATCAAAAATGCAATTGGACCAAATAGTGCTCCCTGAATTGCACCAAAAATCGGTCCTGTGCCAGAAATATTTAATAAATGAATCATCATATTTCTTGCACTTGACATCGGCAAATAGTCAACATCATCACGCATCGTGTTTGCTGGCACTTCCTTTGTATCTTTCAGTCCGACAACTTTCGTTACATATTTACCATATGTAAAATATCCCACAATCAAAATTGTACAACCGATAAAAAAAGTAACCATCTGTTCTTTCCCTCTTTTCAATTTTGAAAAATGCGATTTAGACATCTCTCAAACACAAATATATCAACAAAAATCCTAAAACCACTTACCATTCTAATATCATTTAATGTTTATCATTATATAATTCCTTTTTTTAAAATTTTTTACATAAAATTTACATTCAAGAAAAATTCCTTTACAATTTGTTCATATATTACATGAATATATTGTTATTTTATGATTAAATAATTAAATATTTATTTTGAAAATCTTCTTTTTCTTTTTTTCGGATTATAGCGGCATTGATGTTGACAAAATGAACATTGTAATGATCGATTTGAAACAGATGAAAAACGCTCTGGATACTTATAATATTGGTATTCCCATTGAATAAAAATTATGATGGAAACCAAAAGTAAACTCCATGTCCAGAAATTCGGTACCAAAATAAACGGCGTAAAATACATCCAATGTCCCCAATTATAAATTCTACATTCATTACAACATTTGTTTTTTAAAATAATAGAATGAAATGGGCACCATAAATTAACACAAACCATATCTGCAAGATAATAAAATAAAAATAATAAATATACATATCCTTCATTTAAATCAAGCAAAAAATACAACAAAAAAAGAAATGCATTTAAACCGATCCAAAACAGGAAAGATCTTTTTGCTCCTTGACTATTTTTTTGAATCGCTTTTTCCAGCAACTCTGGCTTATAATTTTCTACCAAACGAAAATGTTTTTGTAGATGTTTACCACAGTAACTTTCCTGATTCATTCTTGAAAACAAAACAGGCAGCATCTCTAGTAATAAATATAACCAAAATAAATGATACACACTAATTCCCATAATAATTTTAATATTCAAAAATTTATCAATCAAATTTACATCCACAATCCAAAGGAACAATGCACTACAAAATAAAAAAAGCCGAAACAACATTTTCCTCCATGTCTTTTTTCCCAAACATAACACCTCCAAGCTCCCTTTTAAAATAGAAAATAAAATATATTTTTGAAAAAAATCCAAATTTTATTTATCACTTTAATAAGATATACAATATTTATATAAAAATTATAACTAATAAAATATTTTATAACATTATTTTTTTATAAAAAACTGTTAACTATCTCCTAAAAACAGGTCATCTATCCCTTTTATCCTTACACCATAACTTTTTAAACCCTCAAATATACATTTTTTATCATGAAGTGAAAGCAGCAAATGATAAGTTGTGATCTGCTTTTTCCTTGTTACCCAAAAAACTGTTTTCCCCTTTTATTCTCCTTTAAATCACCAATTTTTTCAAATATTTATATGACAAATCCATATTGGTCATGCAGTATATGGTTTTACAGATCATATTCCGGCCCATCATTTTAACTCAAATGACATGCTATAGAAGAACAAAAAGCAAAAATGACTGGTCATATTTAACAAGTTTTCCTTAAACATCCACGTATCCACTCAGTTTCCCTATCTTATTTGTCAAAGTATACTTTAGAAAACAAAGATCAAAACAACGCTTATAAAGAATCCTTCATTTTAATAATTTCTTGATATGATGGTCTATTTATGTTATAAAAGTTGGAAGACAGACTATATTCTTTAGGAGGATATTATGGAAATCACCCCATTTATGATTGGCGTCATTATAGTCGGGATTATTTTAGCTGGTATCATTTACTCAATCGGAAAAAAAATATTTGCCCTAATTGTACTGGTGATTGCGGTGCTTGTACTGGTATTTGATGTTTCGTTTCAAGATGCATTTCATTTTACAACTGGTTCCATTACAAAAGTCATTGACCAAATTGCACCAACGATTGAAAGTGAATTACAAAGCGGAAAGTATGAAAAAATGGAGGACGGAACAGAATCAATTACAAGCAGTCATTTTTCAATTATAAAAACGAAAGATAACGACTACCAAATTACATTATTAAGTCTTAACAAAACCTTTTCACTAAAAGAATTTCTTGAAATGATTCCGAAAAACTTTAGAGAAAATGTACAAGAAACCATCTTGCAATTATTTTCTGAGCATCAATTAGAAAACCCTAAATAAAACAGGCTATGTAATGAGTTCATTGCGACAAATCCAAGACCGCAAAAACAATCCAAGAAAAACACATATAATTTTGTAAAACACTATATATGTAAATACATAGCCTGCAAAATGTAATAAATCTCCTTCACAACCCAAAAGAAGCTCTGAGTTAGATCATAAAACGGAACCATATATTATCTATTCCCATTATGTTGTCTAGCAGTCTGTTTCATAATCTATATAAATGATACGGATAACTGAATATAAAAAACCGTGTATCCACTTCTTCGTATCGCTAGCACATATCAATGATTTTTTTGCAACAGACGATATAAACGCCATACAAAAAACAAAGCTACTCCTAATATAAACAATAAAAATACAACAATCCCTAACCAGCCATTTGTCCCGTAAAAAAAACCGCTGACTGTACCTATCATACTTGACCCCATATAATAAAAGAATAAATACAATGAAGAGGCTTGTGATTTATGATCAGAAGCTACTTTACCTACCCATGCGCTACAAGTTGAATGTGCACCAAAAAATCCAATAATAATTAAAATCATTCCAAATAGCACAATCCAAGAAGATTGAATAAATGTAAGCAAGAAACCAAGAATCATAATAAAAATACTCAACGCTGCTGTAAAATATCTCGGTTTTTGATCACCCAATTTCCCAAAATACGATGAGCTATACGAACCAAAAATATAAAGTATATACATCCAGCCAAGTAACCATTTACTCCATTCAAATGGAGGCTCACTCAAATAAAAAGTTACATAATTAAAGAATGCAACAAACGCCCCCATAACAATAAACCCGAGTAAAAATACAAGTAATGTACATTCATTTTTCAAATGAAAAAGCATATATCCAAACATTTTTTTCACTTCTGCCTTTTCCTTATGAAAATGCTTAGATTTGGGCAGTGTTAAAAAGAAAATCATACAAGAAACTGTACTCAAAACAGTCATAACAAAGATGGATACACGCCAAGAACTAAAATCTGCAACCAGACTGGAAATCAAACGCCCGCTTAACCCACCTAAGGCAGTACCTCCAATATAAAACCCGGTAACTCTTCCTAAAATATTCGGATGAAATTCCTCCCCGATATATGCCAAAGCAATCGCTGGAATTCCTGCCAAACTAACTCCTAACAACATGCGAAAAACCAGTAAAATTTCAAAACTAGATGCAAACACAATACCTAATGAACAAAAGGTTACAAGAGCCATAGATACACCCATAAACGTTTTTCGGTCAATGCTTTCAGAAAAAAAACCGCTAACCAAAAGTCCGATAGCAAGTGATACAGAACCTACTGAAACTGCTAAACTTGCCCCTGTATGAGTCAAATCAAATTGCTCCATAAATTTCGGGAGCAGCGGCTGTACATTCCACAAATTTGCATATGTACAAAAACTCGCCAAAAATAATGCAATTGTTGTCTTACGAAATTGTATACTTCCCTTAGTAATATAAGACATCTTTTTCCACTCATTTCCTGTAAACATTTTGATACAGATTATAATAAATGATATCTTTTATTACGTCTAATGCATAATTTTTCTTGTTTTCATGTATAAATGTAATATAAAATAAAAAAGCATAAAATCATTTCAATAAAAAAGATCAACGATCAAAAATTAATTTAAGGAGGATTTGTACAGTTTTTGTAAGAAACATGTTAAATTTAATCCACCTCTGTTTTAAAATACTACAAACGCTGTGCAGCAAAAAACTATGGATATTGAACAATTGAAATATTTTCAAACACTCGCTGCTACCGAACATGTCACACAAGCTGCAGAAAATTTATGTATTTCACAGCCTGCCCTGTCGCGCTCACTTGCACGTCTTGAATTCCAATTAGGTGTTCCTCTATTTGATCGGGAAGGAAGACAATTAAAACTTAATCGTTACGGGCAAGATTTTTTACAACATGTAAATAAAATATTAAAAGAATATGATGCAGCAATAAGAAAAATTGACAGTATGATACATCCTGACAGTGGAGAAATATCACTCGGATTTCTCCACTCACTTGGCTCTGAGGTAATCCCGAAAATTATTGCATCATTTAAAAAGCAATATCCAAATGTAAAGTTTAATATACACCAAAATTCCTCTAAATCCTTGCTAGAAAAGCTCTCTAACGGGCAGTTAGATATTTGTCTTGTAACACCTATGCCTGGATTCTCAAAAATTGATTTCTCAATTTTATGGAAAGACGAATTGTTCTTAGCATTACCGCCCACACATCCGCTTGCCGAATTTCCAAGCATAAGCTTAGATCGATTAATTAATGAACCATTTATTTTCCAAAAAAAAGGAATGGGGCTTCGCGATCGAATGGATGTTTTATGTGCAGAAGCCAAATTTACACCAAATGTAGCGATGGAAGGCGAAGAAATTTTAACCGTACTTGGAATGGTTGCCGCAGGATTGGGCGTCACATTTGTACCTACAATTTCCGAATACAAAAGCTTTCACTTAAATTTTATACCACTTGAAAGTTTCAATGCATTTCGACTTGTTGGATTGGCTACAAAAAAAGGACATTATTTATCTCCTGCAGTTCTCCAATTTCAAAATTTTGTTTCTCAATACTTAAAAAAATATCCAGAACGCTTTCCTATTATCAATTAGTTCTGTTATATATTAGATCTTCTATAATTCTATAAAAATTTTTATAAAAAATAACGATTGATAGACATAGTTTTTACCTAGAAATCAATTATAACAATATATTTTCCCTAAAAAGCTATAAATTCTTCTTGTTTTTTTTAATTTCTGTTATATAATAGTATAGTGCATATGAGAAATGAGTAACCAAAAGATTTTTGTGTTCTTTCAGAATCCAAAAAACAGCACCAGATCATTTTTTCATTGGTAATCCAGTGAGCTTAAGGCAAATGATCAAATTTCGAAAAATTGCTTGCTTTCCGTAGCCTAGTTTATAAGTTTCTTCAAAATATATAAAAACTATTCACTATGAACCCGCTACAGAAATCAAGCAATTTTTAAGAGTTTTTTCATACTTGAACTTGTCTTTTGTCTCTCTATTACATGATATATTTTTCATAACAGGGGGTAATTACATGTCAGTATTAGCGACAACATGGGTTCAAAACTATGACCCGACAGGTAACATTTGGTTAAGTGCTCTTGTAGCCGTCATTCCTATTGTTTTTTTCTTCGTTGCACTAACCAAATTGAAAATGAAGGCAATCACTGCTGGGGCCATTACATTGCTGATTACAATGATATTGGCTGTATTATTTTATAAAATGCCAGTGAGTATGACACTCATTTCAGCTGTTTATGGAATGGGATACGGATTATTCCCGATTGCTTGGATTATAATTGCTGCTGTATTTCTTTATAAGATTACAGTCAATACTGGACAATTTAGCATTATCCGCTCAAGTATCGTTTCTATTACAGATGACCAACGTTTACAAGTTATTTTAATCGGATTTGCTTTTGGTTCTTTTTTGGAAGGTGCTGCAGGATTTGGTGCACCAGTCGCCATAACAGCCGCTTTATTGGTCGGTCTCGGATTTAATCCACTTTATGCCGCAGGACTTTGCTTAATCGCAAATACTGCTCCTGTCGCATTCGGAGCAATGGGTGTACCAATTTTAACAGCAGCCAATGTATCCGGAACAGATGCCAACCTAGTCGGTTCCATGGCTGGACATACATTGCCGATTCTTTCTGTCTTTGTTCCTTTTTTCCTTGTATTTTTAATGGATGGAATCAAAGGTGTAAAACAAACCTGGCCTGCTGTTCTTGTAGCCGGCGCTTCATTTGCCATAACACAATTTCTCACTTCTGCAATGCTTGGTCCAGTATTACCAGATATTACATCGGCCATCGTTTGTATTGTTGCATTAACCCTTTTCTTAAAAGTATGGAAGCCAAAAGAATCTTTTAAATTTGGAACGGATAAAGTAGCAGAAACAGCGGATACAACTACAGATCATGCAACATTAACATTTGGTCGTGTTGCCAAAGCATGGTCACCATTTATTTTATTAACAATAATCGTTATTTTATGGTCTCAAAATTGGTTTAAAGAATTTCTAGATCAAATCGGAAAATTTATTTTCGAAATTCCTGGACTACATAATTTAGTTGAAAAAGCAGCACCGCTTGTTGCTGAAAATGAACCATATGGTGCAACATTCACTTTGAATATTTTTAGTGCTGTCGGAACTGCAATACTGGTCACTGCACTAATTAGCATTGTAATTCTAGGAATGAATGGAAAACAATTAAAGAAAACCATTGCCGAAACCTATCATGAAGTAAAAATCCCAACTTTAACCATTGCAATCGTATTAGGATTTGCTTATGTTTGTAACTATTCTGGACTTTCAGCAACACTTGCACTTGCGTTATCAGAAACTGGTAAATTCTTTGTATTTTTATCTCCTATTTTAGGATGGCTTGGTGTATTTTTAACTGGATCTGACACAAGTGCCAATGCGTTATTTGGAAATCTACAGGCAATCACTGCCGCAAAAATTGGGGTGGATCCGATTTTACTCGTTTCTGCAAACTCAGTCGGTGGTGTTTGTGGCAAAATGATTTCACCACAATCCATTGCCATCGCATGCGCTGCAGTTGGACTGGTTGGTCGGGAATCTGAACTCTTTAAATTCACGGTTAAATACAGTATTATGTTTGTTCTAATTGTCTGCTGTATTACAGCAATTCAAGGGCTATGGTTAACCGGATGGATTCCAACTGAATTCCCTTTATTTGGGAACTAAAACAATAAAACATATAAAATAAAGAGAAATATACACAAAACCAAAAAATGGTTTTGCGTATATTTCTCTTCTTTAATAACTTTGAATTTTTTCATGATGTTGACTAGAGCAGTTAACAATACAAATTTTTACCGAAATTAATGAGAAAAACTATTTTTTTATTCAACAACCAATTCATTAGAAATTTTTTATTTATTAGATTTTTATAATAAATATTCTATCCGATAAACATGCCTACAATCTGCACTTACTCAAAAGCGCATCCTCTTTCTTAATTTTTACATCCCAATCCCCGATTTGCAAAAAGATATTGGATTAAATATTTTCTCATATCACATAGCAAATAAGAAGGCTTTTTTGATTTAATCTTTAGAGACTTTATCTTAACGAAGAGATGTGTACGTACTCTTCTTTTGATACAAAACAAACGCTTAGCAAGAAAATAAAAGAGCCTATTCATTTTATATCCGTATAAAAGGTATGAATTTGTTCAAGAAATCCATTGGATATATGCTGAAAAAGAATATCAATGACTCAAGCATTTCTAGCTGTAGATCTTATATTTCTTTTTTTAAACTTCTTTTCGATCAGCAAAATATCAATAAATAAATGATTTTCCAATGATAGGATGTTAAACTTGTCCGCCATAAAAAGTCTCATATGTAAAATATGATATGAAATATAAAGGAGTAAGATTCTAACTTACCAGGACAAAAACTTTTGCAACCATGTTAAAAAATGATATGAAAAACGCATTTATTTTATCATAGTTAAATCAAAGGTTTAAATAATAAAATGAAAGGAATTAAACGTACTTCATTTGGTTGGCAAAACTTTTCACCTTATTTGATCTTCTCTTCAAATACAAAAACTATCGGTGAGAACTTTTCCCACCGATAGTGACGTTTTATTTCATTGAAATGCCTTATTACCCACATAATTGAATAAAAAATCAAAAATTCAATCTTTAGATATACAACACTACATGATGATCCGATCAAATAAAATTTTACTCTAATGGATTTAATTTTTTTCGCTCCTTTTGATATTTCCGTGTCTCTCTTGCCACAACACCAGAAAGCAAAAGTAAAGCCACTAGATTTGGAATTGCCATCAGCCCATTTGCCAAATCGGCAATTAACCAAATGAAATCCAAGGTTAAAAATCCGCCCATAAAAACAGAAATAATAAACAAAATTCGATAAGGTAAAATTCCTTTATTACCGAATAAGAAAACTGTACATCTTTCTCCATAGTAATTCCAACCCAAAATAGTTGTAAAAGCAAATAAAGCCAGGCAAATCATTAATAAAATTGGTCCCCAAGAAGACAAAACCGTTGCAAAAGCTGCCTGTGTCATCGCAGCTCCTTCTAATTCCCCAGTCGGACCGCCAGACCATAACCCTGTAATCACTAAAGTTAAACCGGTTAATGTACAAATAATGATACTATCAATAAATGTACCGGTCATCGAAATCAATCCTTGCTCACCTGGCGAATTGGTTTTTGCAGCGGCAGAGGCAATCGGTGCACTACCAAGACCTGCTTCATTGGAAAAAACACCACGAGCAAACCCATACTGAATCGCCATAGCTACCGTTGCACCCAAAAATCCACCAGTTGCAGCAACCGGATGAAACGCAGATTCCCAAATCAGCGATACAGTTGCAGGAATTTTATCAAAATTCACAATCAAAATCACTAAGCAAATTAATATATATAAAATTGCCATAAATGGGACAATTTTCGAAGTTACTTTGGAAATACTTTTCAACCCACCAATAACAACTAGTGTAACTAGCACGCTGACAATCAATGCTGAAATCCATTTCGGAATTTCAGTAACGGTGTAAATGCTATCAGTGATTGAATTTACCTGAGTCATTGTTCCAATTCCTAACAGTGCTGCCGCAACCGCACTGATGGCAAAGAAAATCGCCAATGGCCTAAATTTTTCCCCGAGTCCCTGAGTAATATAATACATAGGACCACCTGAAACAACTCCATTTTCATCAATCTTACGATATTTAATGGCCAAGACACCTTCTGTATATTTTGTTGCCATACCGAAAAATGCTGCAACCATCAACCAAAATAATGCACCTGGTCCACCAGTCTTCACTGCCGTTGCAACACCTACAATATTCCCTGTTCCGATCGTTGCTGCCAATGCTGTGCATAATGCCGCAAAACTTGTAATTTCACCAGATCCACGATTTTGTGCTTTAAAAATCAGCTTAAAAGCCAATGGCAAACGAAAAACTTGAATTAATCCTAACCGTATCGTTAAGAAAATTCCTGTTCCAACCAATAAAATCAAAGTTGGTGGTCCCCATATGATATTGTTGTTAATCCACTGTAAAATCTCTATAAATGCTTCCATGTCTCTCTTCCTTTTCTATGATTGGTTTAGGGCAATAAAAAGAGACAAATTGAAACAATGTCATGGAAAATAACAAAAGCCGTACCATAATTTGGAAACGGCTCTGGAATTCATACATGACATATAAGCTTTTAAAGTAAGATCCTCATCATACATCATAAAAAGCTCTGTCTCTGTCCTTTTGCCTGAGAGTTTGAGCGATGATCTGCTTTGCCCCTTCGGCGCCCTTAAAATAAGAGTCTCTCCAGAGTCCCGTCCATTTTTCAGTCCTACGATATTTCGTACCTGAGAGCGTTACTCCTTCGGTGAATCAGACATCTCTGATTACTCTTCTGAAAAATTTCATTCGGATTGTTTTTTACGAGTATATGACATCTTTTAGAATAAATCAATACAAAATAAATATTACTATGTATTCTGAAATTATCTTTTTATTAAAAAGGAATATTTTTCTACCTTTTTCACTGATAAAAAATTTACATCCTGCAAAAAATAAAAAGCAGAAAAGGAGGAATGAATAGAATATGACACCAAAAGAATTGCTTTATATTCAAGATGCACTTGGACACGAACAAACCTTGGAAAAAATTTGTCAATTTACATCTGAGCAAGTTACAGCACAAGATCTAAAACCTTATTTAACGCAGTTAGCAACAAAGCATAAAGAAATTTTCAATCAATTTTTTCAAGTACTTGGATAGGAGAGAGGATTTATGGATGACAAACTCTATATGGAAAATATTTTAAACTTATGTAAAGGCATTGCAGACTTATATTTGCATGGTACACTTGAAGCATCTACCCCTGAAATTCGTACCGTATTTCATCAAGCCTTATGTGAAACGTTAAGCATACAGAGCGATCTATATGGAAAAATGTCCCAAAAAGGATGGTATCCAGTTCAACAAGTTGAAGCAGAAAAAATTCAACAAGTAAAACAAAAATATTCAACCAGTACCCCATAAAACTAAAATAAAAAAGGCAGTGATGATGAAAAACATGATTTTCTTATTCCTTATGAAAATCATCCACATCAAACACATGCCTTTTACTTTTTATCGTCCTCATAGATTTCAACAATCGTTTTAGATTCTTTTTGATTGCCATATTGATCAATTTCATAATATGTCGTTACACCAGATGCATGTCCACTCTTTTTCAGTTTTGACTTACCAAACAGTTTTTGTAAAAATCGTGATTTTTGGTAAATATAGAAAATCCCATATAGCACAAGCATAGCCAATAAAAATGGGAATAAAATTGACAGACCAATCGCAATTAAACCGACAGATGCACTAAGTACCAAAACGATAACGATAATCATCAAAAATGCGCGAAGCATTCTTTCCATGCATATCCCTCATTTCTTCGTATAGTTTTATTTTATCATAGTAAAGATTATATGACAAAAAATATATAGATGATAAAAAAATCTATACTCTCCATTGCACCCTTTTAAAGAATTTGAGATAATTAATTAAGAAATTTTAATTGCAAAACATGAAGATGAACGAATAAGGAGTTAGATATGGCATCAAAAAATTTAAGTATGGTTGGGCATTTAGATGAAATTAGAAAAAGACTGATTTTTACACTGATCTTTTTTGTGATCATATTTTTTATTGCTTTTATGTATGTTGAAGAAATTTATGCATTTTTAATTAAAGATCTAGGAACAAAATTGGCAGTATTAGGTCCTGGTGAAATTTTATGGGCATATTTTACCATCGCTGGTCTGGTTTCGCTTGCTATTACAATTCCGCTCTTACTGTATCAAATTTGGGCCTTTGTTGCACCAGCATTGCGAAAAAAAGAAAAGCATACCATTGGATTTTATTTTCCTGTTCTTTTCATATTGTTTTGCTGTGGCATCGTATTTGGTTACTTCGTCATTATGCCAACTTTATTGGAATTCATTCAAAATTTGGGCAGCGGAATGTTTATTGAAGTGTTCACCATGCAGAAATATTTTTCATTTGTGTTGACCATTACATTGCCGTTTGGGATCTTATTCATGATGCCCGCAATTTCCATGATGCTTACATCCATTGGAATCATTACACCGGCAATTTTGATTACATATCGTAAATATGCATTTTTTATTTTGGTATGTATTTCAGCTCTGATTTCTCCACCAGATTTTCTATCACAATTTGTAGTGCTTATACCACTCGTATTCATTTATGAAATCAGTATCCTTACCGCAAAATTTTCGTATCGAAAAGTTGTGCGTTCTAGCGTCTATGAATCGGAACATACGGATTCATAGATTATAATAGAAGTTGGAACAAACCCTCATCCTATTTCATCAAAGAGTATCTTGAAATAATAAAGCACATTAAAATAAAAAAACGAATGGGTGTAAAATTTCATCAAGGTTTTACACCCATTTGTTTTTTTAAGTAAGATCCTTTTGTCCCATTCTCTTTATAAATCATTAACCATCAATATTACTTTCCATTTTAAATATTTTTCAAAACAAATTATCATACTCATATAATTTTATTTCCATTGATACTGATCATTCAAAATATCCTTTATTTCTTCTAATAAAAAATTATACATATAAAAAAGTCATCTACTCTTTTATAAATAATATTAGAAATCCCTTGAAATCCTTCTTTTTTGCATATTTTTTCAACTTCTTTTTAAACTTGAGGCACTGATTTTCAAATTATTTACCTCCGCTTATTCACAATATCCTACAATACGAATATTAAATTCCTCTAATTATTTATTCATAATTTTATAAAATTTCATATAATTATTTGTAGGGAAATATTCAAAATAAATTTCTACAAAGAAAAATAGAAATTCATGTTGCGGGTATACTTCTTGAAATTTCTTAGCCTCTATATATCCAAGATATGCATTTAGTTTATCTTGTATATAGTAACAAATGTTCTCCTTCGTTTTTCAAATAGTCGGAAATCATAAATACAAGTCCCTGTTATCCTCACCTATCCCCATACCATCAGATGTTGTTGTACCACTCTTACTACCTGTTTTTGACTGATTTTCTTTATTCTTATCAGGTTTTGGCTTGTCTTCCTGTGTAAACCGCTTCCAAACGGTTTTATCTCCTTCTTTTCCTTTCTTAAATCCGGTCTTTCCAACATTTCCTATCGCTTTTACGACTTTGGGAACTTTCGTAATCTTTGCCACGGGGATAAGACTGGCACCCGCTTTTAGGGTATCTAAGTCAGCTTCTCCACGGGC
>ERZ1643246.85-NODE-85-length-117800-cov-33.492556_pt1 | contig 117800 bp, 101 predicted proteins | sample MGYA00579265_ERZ1643246 | MGnify/ENA primary metagenome ERZ1643246 (study PRJEB29033, sample SAMEA4952261) | chicken gut metagenome | biome: Broiler Chicken; feature: Gastrointestinal Tract; material: Caecum | place: Ireland | collected 2018 | study: Broiler...
GCCTTTCTGGGCGGGCGCAGCGGCAACCGGGGCGCCTGCGCCGGGCCCTGCCGCCTGCCCTTTGACGCGTCCGACCTGCGCCCCGGCCAGCCCGGCAGGGCCTGCCACCTGAGCCTGAAGGACATGGACCTGATCCCCCATATGGCGGACATCATGGACGCCGGGGTGGCCAGCGTCAAGATCGAGGGCCGCCTGCGCCCGCCGGAGTATGCGGCGGCCGCCGTGACGGCCTGCCGCCTGGCGCGGGCGGGCCAGCCCTACGACGAGGCGCTGGTGCGGGATATTTTCTCCCGCTCCGGCTTTACCGACGGCTACTTTACCAACCGCAACGACGGCCGGATGTTCGGCGTGCGCACCGAGGAGGACGCCGCCCGCACCCGCGCCGCCACCCCCAGGGCACGGGAGCTGTTCCGGCGGGAGTACAGCCGCGTGCCGGTGGATCTCTCGCTGACCGTGCGCGGGGACGGCGCGTCGCTGACCGCCGCCGACCGGGAGGGCCATACCGTCACGGTGGCCGTCCCGGCGGGGGAGCCGCTGCCCGCCGCCCGCACCGACCCGGCCCCCGCGCTGGAAAAAAGCCTGCGCAAGACCGGCGGCACCCCCTTTGCGGCGGAAAACTGCACCGTTGCCCAGCAGGGCGGGCCCTGGTTCCTGCCCGGCAGCGCCGCCAACGAGCTGCGCCGCCGGGCGCTGGACGCCCTGCTGGAAGCCCGCAGCACGCCCCGGCCGCTGGAGACTTTTTCGGTCAGCCTGCCGGACTTCCCGCGCCGCGCCCTGGCCGGGCCGCCCCGGCTGGCCGCCCGGTTCGAGCGGGCGGACCAGATGCCGCCGGAAGCGCAGGCGCTGGGCTGCCTGATCTTCCCGCTGGCGGAAGCCGGCCGCGTGCCGGAAGCCCTGCGCCCCAAAACGCTGCTGGAGCTGCCGCGGGTGATGTTCGCCCCCGGCGGCGAGGAGACCGTCCGCCGCCGGATGCAGGACGCCGCCGCGATGTGCCCCGCCTTTGCGGGCTTTGCGGCAAACAACCTGGCCCAGTTCCGCCTGGCCGCAGGGCTGGGGCTGCCGCTGTACGGCGGCATGGGCCTGAATGTGACCAACCCGCTGTCGGCCCAGGAGTGCGGCCGCCTGGGTGCGCGGGGGCTGCTGATCCACCCCGAAACGCCGGTGAGCGCCATGGGGCGCATCGGCGCCGGCATGCCCGCCGCCGCGCTGTGCTACGGCCACATCCCGCTGATGCTGACCCGCGCCTGCCCGCTGAAAAACCGCCCCGACCACGCAAGCTGCGCCGGGTGCAGCCATGCCGGCCGGCTGCGGGACCGCAAGGGCAAGGATTTCCCGGTGCGGTGCGCGCTGCCCCAAAACGGCGTGCGCACCGTCTACAACCCGGTGCCGCTGTACATGGGCGACCGCCTGCGGGAACTGCCGGTGGACTGGGCCGTGGCGGCCTTTACCATCGAGAGCAAAGCCCGCGCCGCCCAGATATTGGCAGCCCTGCAGGCCGCCAGACCCTTTGACGGGGACTTTACCCGCGGGTTATATTATAGTGAGCCGACCAAAGGATAAAAAGGAGGTTCCCCCATGAACAGACTGACCGACGATCAGAAACAGGCGCTGGCGCTGCTGGCGGTGGGTGCGGCGCTGGCCGCGCTGGCCCTCCACCCGCCCAAATGGCTGGTGAAAGTTTACCTGGCGGTGGAAAAAGCCGCCGCCCTGGCCGCGGGCGTGCTGCTGGCTGTGGCGGGCGCCTCGGCGCTGCTGGGGCTGGACAGCGGCAGACAGGCCGCCGCGCCGGATTACACCATCGAGTTTGATGAGGACGAGAAAAATCAATAAGGAGCGAGCCATGGAAGCCAAAACTGTCAAATACAAGCTGCTGGACCCGCGGGCCAAGGCGCCCGCCTACGCCACGCCGGGGGCCGCCGCCGCCGACCTGTGCGCGGTATTGGACGAGCCGCTGACGCTGGCCCCCGGCCAGCGCGCCATGATCCCCACCGGCCTGGCCATCGAGCTGCCCGACGCAAGCTGCGTGGCGCTGGTCTATGCCCGCAGCGGGCTGGCCATCAAGCACGGGCTGACGCTGTCCAACAGCGTGGGCGTCATCGACAGCGACTACCGGGGCGAGATCCGCGTCGGGCTTGTCAACCTGGGCGGCGAGGCTTACACCATCGCCCCCGGCGAGCGCGTCGCCCAGCTGTGCATCGCGCCGGTGTGGCAGGCGGCCTTTGTGCAGGCCGACGCGCTGAACGACACCGCCCGCGGCGCCGGCGGCTTTGGCTCCACCGGCAAGCTGTGACTGTCTGCATGATAGCTGGAAATATTTTCCACTTTCGTCCCGATGCGCGTTCTTTCGCCACCGGCCTCCCCCTATACTGTAATCATGAAAGGCAAGATACACTATGGCCCTGATCCTTGCATCCGGCAGCCCCCGCCGCCGGGAACTGCTGGCGCTTATCACGCCGGACTACATCGTCCGCCCCAGCACTGTTGACGAGAGCACCGTCACTGCCCCAAACCCCGCGCAGCTGGCCCGCGCCCTTGCCGCAGTCAAGGCGCAGGACGTGGCCGCGGCCTGCCCCGGCGACATTGTGCTGGGCAGCGACACCGTCGTGGACTGCGGCGGCGAGGTGTTCGGCAAGCCCCGCGGCCGGGACGACGCGCTGCGCATGCTGCGGGCGCTGTCCGGCCGGGCGCACAAGGTCCACACCGGGCTGTGCGTCTGCGCCGGCGGCAGGACGGCCGCCACGGTGGAGACCACCACGGTGCATTTTGCCCCCATCCCCGAAGCCGAGCTGCAAGCCTACGCCGACACCGCCGAGCCCTACGACAAGGCGGGCGCCTACGCCATCCAGGGCCGGGCCGCGCTGTGGTGCAGCGGCATCGAGGGATGCTACTACAACATCATGGGCCTGCCCGTCCACCGCACCGCACAGCTGCTGGCCGCCTTCGGTCTGACGTTCTGACGCGGCCCGGCGGGCAGCACCCGCCGGAGGGAGCGGAGGATGAACATTTTCAGACGAATCATTGACTTTTTCACCAGGAGATTTCGCACTATGTTCCAGAAAGACATCGGCATCGACCTTGGCACCGCCAACACGCTTGTGTACATGAAGGGCCGCGGCATCATCATGCGGGAGCCCAGCGTGGTGGCGGTGGACACCAAGACCGACGAGCTGCGGGTGCGCAGCGTCGGCCACGAGGCCAAGGCGGTCATCGGGCGGGCGCCGGGCTCCATCGTGGCGGTGCGCCCGCTGAAGGACGGCGTCATCGCCGACTTTGACGTGACCGCCGCCATGCTGCAGAGCTTTATCCGCCAGGCCTGCGGCCGGGGGCTGTTCAGCCGGCCGCGGGTGGTCATCTGCGTGCCCTCCGGCGTTACCGAGGTGGAGCGCCGCGCGGTGCGGCAGGCCGCCATGCGGGCGGGCGCGCGGCAGGTCATGGTCATCGAGGAGCCGATGGCGGCCGCCATCGGCGCAGGGCTGCCCACCACCGAGCCGGTGGGCAGCATGATCGTGGACATCGGCGGCGGCACGGCCGAGGTGGCGGTCATCAGCCTGTCCGGCATCGTGGCCAGCCAGAGCATCCGCTGCGCCGGCGACGCGCTGGACCAGAGCATCATCGCCTTTATCAAGCGCAAGTACAACCTGCTGGTGGGCGAGCGCACCGCCGAGCAGATCAAGATCGAGATCGGCTCCGCCGCGCCGATGGACCCGGAAGTGACGATGGAGATCAAGGGCCGCAACCTGGTGGACGGCCTGCCCAAGGACATCGTCATCCGCTCCGAGGAGGTGCGCGACGCCATGAGCGAGAACCTGCTGCGCATCGTGGACGCCATCAAGGACACGCTGGAGCGCACCCCGCCGGAGCTGTCCAGCGATATCATCGACCGGGGCATCACGCTGTCGGGCGGCGGCGCGCTGCTGCGGGGGCTGGACCAGCTGATCCAAAGCGAGACCGGCATCCAGGTCCACGTGGCCGAAAGCCCGCTGGACTGCGTGGCGCTGGGCGCCGGCGCGGTGCTGGATAACCCCGCCCTGGCCGGCCGCCGGCGGGAGGAGCCCAGCTACCTGTAACGCCTGCAAAACAAAACGACAAAAATATAAAGCGGCACAGCGTTTTTTTTTGCTGTGCCGCTTTATTTTGCTGTGCCGCGCTTACCTCAGCAGCGTGCAGGCCAGCTGGGTGCCCTCGCCGTCCAGCCGATAGCCGGCGGCGGTCTCGGCGCCGGAGAGCACCGTGTACTCGATGGCGGCCTCGCTGCGGCCGTGCAGATAGGTAAGGGTGTCGGCAAGGTCGTACAGGTCCTGGGCCGTTAGGTCGGTCAGGGTGCGGGCGCTCTGCTCCCGTGCCGCATCGGCCAGCAGGGTCAGCCGGGCGGGGTTCTGCCGCAGGTAGGCCGCCCACACCGCCGCCCGCAGCTGCGCGGCGTCGGGGGCGGACATGCCGGTGCGCAGCGTCTGCAAAAATTCCTCGGTACTGTCGGGGGTCAGCTGGGCCACATTGTCCTCGCCGTAGCCCAGCGCCCGGCGTTCCTCCAGCGTCAGCGCGGCGGCGGTGTCAAACCGTGCGGTGGTGTCGGCGCCGATCATTTGGGCGTAGGTGTCGGGCGTGGCGGCAAAGTAGGCGTCCGGCCCAACGCCCAGCGTGCTTTCCAGCAGCTGCGCCGCGCGGGCGGGGCCGGCGGCCAGGTAACAGTCGGCCAGCGTGGTGCGGCCCTGGGGCGCGTCCACCAGCGTCTGCCCCGGCACCGCGCACAGCGTTATGGTGCGCGCCGGCGCGTCGATGCGCAGGATCAAAAACTCCGGCTCCTCGGTCTGCACGGCCAGCAGCAGGCGGTGGGTGTTCTGCGCGCCGGCGTCGATGCCAACCTCGCCCCGGCCGGCCGCGGCGGCCAGCTCCAGCTCGGCCTGCTGCTGGCGCTGGTCGGCAAAAAACAGGACCGCCGCGCACATGGGCACCAGCGCCAGGCAGGTCAAAAGCAGGCTGCGCCAAAAAAGTCCCCGGCGTGAACGCATAAAAACCACCCTTTCGTCCCCATACTGGTATATGACCGGCGGCGGGGCCGCCATGTTCAGTGTGGCCCCAAACCGGGCAGGCTATTCACGAAAGGAGAACGAACCATGTACCATGAACCGTTTGGCCCCGAAGGGACCGAGAACGAGCACAGCGATTTTTGGACCGACATCCCGGAGGGAAGCGACATGATGCCCGGTGTGATGCCCGGCATGATGCCCGGCGGCGTGCCGAGCCCCCTGGCCGACGACCTGTACCCCACCGGCCGCCATGCCGCCCAGAAAAACGAGTACGGCACCGGCATTGACCCCGCCGCCCCCGGCACCAACGCCGCCCCCATGCCCGGCGACGCGCCGGAACAGCGGCCGGATATCCGCGCCCAGGGCGACGGCAGCGGCATGGCCGATTGGGACGCCGACGGGGAGGTCGCGGGCAACTTTGAACCGGGCAGCCGGCAGAGCACGGAGAAAGCCGGGGACCTGCCCGGCAGCCAGGACTGCGACCGGGCCGGCGAGCCGGACAGCGGGCTGTAAGCCGGGCCGCCAGACAAAGCGCACAGCCGCAAAAAGGGAACAGAAAAGGCGGACGCAGGCTTGCGTCCGCCTTTTGCCGGCGTTTGGGCAGATCGGGAAAGAGAGGGGGCGGCGGCCGGCTGCTTTACCGGATACGGCGGATCAGCAGCCAGGCGGCCAGGCACAGCACAGCCAGCGCCAGCAGTGCCAGCGGCAGGCCGTACAGCGCCAAAAAGCTGCCCACCGGGCATTGCGGCCCGGCGGTGACATAGATGGAGGTGGGGCCGTCCGCCCCGCCAATGATGCCGACGCTGCCGCCGATCAGCGCCATGCGGACCGCCGGGCTGGCGGCCAGGCACAGCACGGCCAGCACCAGCAGCACCGGCGCGGCGGCTTTTGCGGCCTGCTGCCAAACGTACCAGCGGCGGGCGGGGGTGCCGTCGTAAGCGGCGTTGAACTCGGCGGCGGCCCGGTCGGGGCTGCCCATCTCGGCCTGGATCTGCGCCAGCGTTTGGCCGGCGTCCTGCTTGGCGGCAATGTCGGCCAGCAGGTCGGCGCGGATGCGCCGCTTGACGCCGTCCGTTACCCGGATGCGGCGCAGGATCTGCCGGACATACTGTTCCTTGGTTTTGGGTGCCATGGCTCAAACCTCCATAATATCGTCGATGCAGCGTTTGTATTCCTGCCAGAACTGCTGCATCTGCGCCAGCGTGCGGCGGCCGGCGTCGGTGATGCGGTAATACTTTTTGGCGCGCCCGCCCGGCGGGGCCAGCACCTCGCTGGTCAGCAGGCCGGCGTCCTCCAGCCGGTAGAGCACCGGGTACAGCGTGCCCTCGCGGATGTTTTGGAACAGCGGCCCGCCGCGGCGGTTCAGCGTCAGGATGATCTCGTACCCGTAGGTTTTGCCGCGGGCCACCACCGAGAGCAGCACCATCTCCAGCGCGCCCTTTTTGAACTGCTGCCGGTATTTTTCTTCCACAGGCATTCCCCCTTGTCCCGTCTGTTTTGCATTGCTATGCTTTGCAATGCTAAGTATAACGGATAACTCTGCGCCTGTCAATAGGGGAGGGGACCCGCCGGCAGTCCGCTTGCCGGGACCCTGCGGGAAAACGGCCCCGCGGGCAGACCGCCGCCCGGCCGGGAGAGGCCCGCCCCGGCGGAAAAGCCCAATGCGGCGGCCGGGCTTCGGCTATCTGCTGCATCGGTGCGGCGGATAGCCCTGCAAAATTGTAGGGATATACAAATCCACGGAAAACCCGAAAAAAACTTCGAGTTAGCCATTGACAACTTATAGTTAGCCATGGTAAACTATGCGTGTCGAAAGGAACCGAGCCGTTCCGGACGAACTTCTCTCCGTCAACTCCCATCTCCTGATGAAAGCATATACAGCAACACAAAAGGCACGCTGCTTGCCCGCGGCGTGCCTTTTGTGTTGTGTTTTTGCATTGTGATCGCGGCGCGGTCAGCCCCGCCAGGCGCGGGCCAGGGCGGCGGCCGCGGCGTCAATGTCGCTGTCCGGCAGGGCGGCGTAGCCGGCCACCACCGTGTCCGGCGGGCAGAGTTCCGGCCGGGCCAGGTAGTATTCGCTCAGGCCGTGCAGCCGCACGCCCCGGGCCGCGGCGCGGGCGGTCATCTGCGCCTCGCCGCCGGCGCCGGGCATTGTCAGCAGCAGGTGCAGCCCCGAATGCCGTCCCCGGATGGTCAGCGCCGGCCCCAGCGCATCGGTCAGCGCCGCGGTCAGGTGCTCCATCCGCTTTTTGTAGGTCAGGCGCATCCGGGCCAGGTGCCGGGCAAAATAGCCGCCGGTCATAAACCGGCACAGCGTTTGCTGCTCAAACCGGCTGACGGTGTTGGAATACAGCGCAAAGTCCTGCCGGTAGCGCGCCAGCAGCGGCCCCGGCAGCACCATGCAGGCGATGCGGATGCCCGGCGCCAGGCTTTTGGAGAAGGTGGTCAGGTAGACCACCGGCCCGTCGGGGCCTGCCATGCCCTGCAGGCTGGGCAGCGGCCGGATGTCGAACCGGAACTCCGAGTCGTAGTCGTCCTCCAGGATATAGCGGCCCGGCTGCTCCCTGGCCCAGGCCAGCAGCTGGGCGCGGCGGGGGGCGGGCATGGTCACCCCGGTGGGGAAGTGGTGGCTGGGGGTGATGTAGCACAGGTTGGCCCCCGTCCGCGTCAGCGACGCCGCCGAAAGCCCGCTTTTATCAATGTCGGCGGGCAGGCAGGGAATGCCGCTGTTTTGCAGCACCGCCCGCGCGCGGGAGTAGCCGGGGTTTTCCACCGCGGCGGTGCCGCCGGCAAACAGATGGGCCAGGCAGCCCAGCAGGTACTCGATGCCTGCGCCCACCACGATCTGTTCGGGGGTGCAGCGCACGCCCCGGAAATCGCCCAGATAGTCGGCGATGGCGGCGCGCAGCTCGGCGTCGCCCTGGGCTTCGCCGCGCTGCAGCAGCTGGGGGCTGTTGTACAAAAGGTCCCGCTGGATGCGGCCCCAGCTGCGGGCGGGGAACAGCGCCGTGTCGATGCCGGTGGTGGACAGGTCGTAGCGGTACGCCGGCGCTGCGGGCGCAGCCGGCGCAGGGGCGGGGGAGACCGGCCGGGGCGCGCCGCTTTGCAGCATGCCGCCGGTCTCCTGCACATAAAAGCCGCTGCGGGGGCGGCTTTCGGCCAGGCCCTCGGCGGCCAGCATCTGGTAGGCGGTGTCCACGGTGTTGACGCTGACGCCCAGCTGGGCGGCCATGCTGCGCCGCCCCGGCAGCGGCTTGCCGGGCGGCAGCACGCCGGACTGGATGTCCGCCGCCAGCGCGCGGTAGAGCTGTTCATACAGCGGCGTCCTGGATTCGGGATGCAGAGTGATCATGGGCGGGGGACCTCCTGGCGGGACGCCGCGCCCCGGCATGGGGCAGTGGGGCCGCCGGTTCTGCCGCTTACTCCCCGGCCGGGGGCACGGCGCCGGCGGTCAGGGCGGCCCAAAGCGCGTCGCAGGCGTTAAAATACTCGTTTTCCGCCTGCCAGTTGCCGCGGCGGGCCACGTACACATCGGCCAGCAGCTCCTGGCTGCTGCCGGTGACGTCGTCAATGGTGGTCAGGCCGGTGTAGTCGCCCAGGTCCAGCCCGGCCAGCACCGGGCAGTCGGCCCAGCGGTAGACCATGTTCTGCCAGTCCCCGGCGCCGTCGGACGGCAGGGTGCCGTCCAGGTACTGCAGCGCGCCGGTCTGGTTCTGGAAGCCCTCCGGGTCCTGCAGCAGATAGATATAGCACCCGTCCTCCAGGCTCAAATCGCCCTCCAGGCGGGTCAGCATCGCCATGCGGTAGGTGGGGTCGGTCTCGTCGTCCTCCGGCGGGTCAAAGTCAAAACTGAACTGGGTAAACTCCACCAGCACCTGCCCGTCGCCGTCCAGGTCCTGGCCGTAGGCGGCCAGCTGCTGTTCCAGCGCCGCCACCGTGTCCTGCGGCAGCTCGGCCTCGCCCACCCAGCCGATGTAGTAGTCCGGCCGGGCCCGGCCGAACATATCGTACAGGATCCATACGGCGGCCGCCGCCAGCAGCACCGCCGCTGCCACCATCACCTTGTGGTAGTGCCACCAGTTGCCGGCTTTCTCCCGCCGGGTATACTGTTTGGGCGGTTCGGGGGTTTGGTTGTATTCTTCCGTGCTGGATTTTGTTACCCAGGCCATTGGCGTGTACCTCTCTTGCGTTTTTGCCCGGCAGACCGGGGATCGATTTCTTTTATCATAGCATACCCGGCCGCAAAAGTCATCCCGGACCGGGGCGGGCGACGGGGATTTCACATCCTGCGGCGGGGCGCAAGTTCCTCCAGCCGGCGGGGCGGGGTGTAAAACCGATGGTAGGGGTTGGGGGGCAGCGGCGGGCCGGGCCGGGCGGCGGGCCGCCGGCGGCGTGCCAGGCGCAGCGCCAGCGCCGCCAGCAAAACGGCGGCCAGAACAGCCGGGAGGGCGCGCCTTTGGGCAGAACGGTCGGGCATGGGAAAGGCTCCTTTCAGCGGGGCGGAAGCTCCCGGCCCCGGTGGGGATGGGCCGGGGATCGTTGCCATACACCCCAGTATACCCGCCGCAGGCCGCGCCTGCAAGCGCCCGGCGCTTGCAACCCGGCGCAAAAACGGATATGATTAATATAACACAGACCACACAGGCGAACCATTATGACCGGGAACCTCCCGCCAAAAAGCAGGTGCCAACGCTTATGGAAAAACGATCCTTCTTTCTTCTGCACGATACCGAGGAGTTCATGCGCGGCGAGCTGGACAACGTGACGGTGGCCGAGTCCCACATCCTGCTGGACGTGGTGCAGGGGGGCTATGTGCCCTACGGCTGCTACACCAGCGCCCCCATCCCGATGCCCGCCTTTGACGCGCTGCGCCCCAGCTGGAACGCCTATACCCCGCCGGGCACCGCCGTGGAGGTGCAGGCCCGCGTGATGGTGGACGGCAACTGGACGGCCTGGTCCGGCTTTGGCCGCTGGAGCCCGTTTTTGCGGCGGGAGGGCGCCAGGACGCTGACCCGCGGCCCCCTGACGCTGACCCCCGACCTGCTGACGCTGGATTCCAAGGTGGCCAACCAGGTGCAGCTGCGCATCTACCTGTACACCAAGGACGAGAAAGCCACCCCCCAGGTGGCGCTGCTGGGCGCCGGGGTGCGGGTGGTGGACGTGATCCCCGGCGGCGGCCGCCCGGTCAACGCCCGGCTGCGCCTGCCCGCCTACGCGGTGGCGCGGCGTGCGCCGGCGTTGCGGCCCCAGATGGACCTGGCCTGCAGCATCGCCAGCCTGACCAACCGCTGGGGGGCGGATATCCTGCCGGAGGAGCTGGCCCTGGCCATGCGGGACTGGCTGGGCGGACCCAACCTGTGCTTTGGCGCCGCGGCGGCGGGCTGCTGGGGGTTCCCGGCCTGGGTGTGCTGGGCCGACCTGGGCCTGCTGCGGGCCGAGCTGCGCGCCGGGTTTGGCGTAGTGGTGGAGCTGGAAAGCAGCCCTGCCCGCCAGCAGGCCGGCTGGCCGGAACGCCGCTATGCCGCGCTGCGGGGCTTTGCCGTGGTGGACGGCCAGCCCCACGCCCTGCTGAACGACCCCTGCGCCGCCGAGACCGACTTTGACACCGAGGTCAGCATGCCGCTGGACGATTTTTTGGTGTCGTGGACCAACGTGGCGCTCTGCCTGCGGCCGCGCAAGGCCGTCCCCATGCAGGGGCGGCCCTGGCGGTCGGGGGTGTGGGTGCGCCCGGCGGGCAAGGACCTGCCCGGCATCTACCGCATGACGCTGGCCGGCGAGGAAAAGCGGCTGCCGGACGATTTCTGCGGCAGCTTCGACGCCCCCACCGGCGTGCTGGCCTGGACCGCACCGGAGGAGCGCCCCCACGCCACCACCGCCCACAAGCTGTTCCATTTTGTCGAGCCGGTGTCCGGCGGGGTGCAGCTGGCGCCCGGCGACGAGGGCCGGCACATCAAGTACACCGTCTATGCCATCGACGCTTCCGGCTGCATGCTGGTGGGCGACGTGACGGTGTGAGCCGGCAGGGCCTGCCGTATCCTGCCCCAAAAAGAAATCCCGCCCCGCTTTTTGGGATCACAGCCAAAAAGCGGGGCGGATTTTTGTTTGGTCTGCCAAAGCGCAGCCGGCGCATTGCCCATGAAGCGGGCGGCCGGGTCGCTCCTTGCGGGAACTGCCGGATGGGGTGGTTTTTAATAGACCAGCTGGCGATAGATTTTGTCGTTGGCGGTCTCGTCGCGGGCGGCCGCATCGCGGATGCAGGCGTCCAGCGACGCGGCAATGTCGTCCATGCTGCGCCAGTGCTCGGCGCCGGCGCGCAGGTGCTTGTCCAGCAGGGGGCCGATCTCGGTGTGGGCGCAGGCGCCCTCGATCAGGTAGGCACCGGGCTGGGCGGGGCGGATGTCCGGCTGGTACCCGTCCTCGGTGGAAAAGGTCGCCATCTGAAAGCCGCCCTTGCGGCCCCGGCCGCCCACCAGGAACCGCACCCCCAGCGGCAGGGTGTGCACCTGGCGCATCCGCTCGCACAGCACCTTGACGATTTTTTCAAAGGTCAGGTACTGGACGTTGTACTCGTCCAGGGCGTTGACCGCCTGCACGGCGGCCAGCGTGTCGCCGGCAAAGCCGACGCAGACATTGCGGTTGACCTTGCGCAGCTTGGGCAGCTTCTCGCTCAGGATGTTGGGCTTGCCCGGAACGGCGGGCTCCTCCACCATGCGGCCGTCGCTGGCCATGGCGCAGAAATTCTCGCCGCATACGGCCAGGATCACGCTCATTGGGGATCTTCCTCTCTCTGTGGTTTGGGCGGGGCGGTCATTCCTCGTCGATGGCGTCGCGGTAGGCGCCGTCCATGCGGCCGCCGCCGGCGCCGAACATCTCGCGGCCCAGCAGGCCGTTGTCGCGGCGGGCCTGCTCCACCAGCTCGCTGAGCATATCCTTGACCTGCTGGCTGTTCCTGATGTTTTTCAGCGTCAGGATACTGTCAGAGGCATCCTTGGTGCGCAGGATGACGCTGCCGGTGCCGCAGATGCGGTTGAGCAGCGTGCGCTTGAGCGAGATATCCAGCACACGGTAGATCATGCACTCGTTTTCTTCCTGGTTGAACAGGCCCTTGCGGCAGTAGATGCGCCCGTTGGCGACGCGGTAGACGTCGAACGTCCAGGGGAACCACAAAATATGCCTGCGGTCGGTCCACAGGGTCTCTTGCTCGTCTGTATGGGGATTCGCCATAGGGAAAACGCCTCCTGTCATGCTGCTGCGCCGCCGGCGGGGCGGCGCCTTCTGGCACTACTATACCACAGTTCACCCCCCGCGGCAAGACGGGCGGGCGCGCCAGGGGCCGAAAAAACGCCCGGCGCGGGCGGTACAGCCCTGCGCCGGGCGCGGTTTGCCTTTCTTGCGGATGCCGCTTACTTGGACACCTTGAGCAGGTCGGCGCCGGGCTCGACCTCGCCGGAGGCGACCAGCTCCACACCGGCAAAGTCGTCGGTGTTGGTCACAACGGTGATGACAACGGCGGGATGGCCGGCGGCCTTGATCTTGTCCAGATCCATGGTCAGCAGCAGCTGGCCCTTGGTGATCTTGTCGCCCATCTTGACGTTGGCGGCAAAGCCGTCGCCGTTCATCTCAACGGTATCCACGCCCACGTGGATCAGGATCTCGACGCCGCTGGTGGCCTGGATGCCCAGCGCGTGCAGGGTATCCGGCGCCTGGGTGATGGTGCCGTCGCAGGGAGCATAGACCTTGCCCTCGCTGGGGTCGATGCCGCAGCACTGGCCCAGGATGCCCTGCGCGAACACATCGTCGGGGATGGACTCCATCGGGACGACGGTGCCCTTGGCGTCCGCCGCCACAATAAACGGCCAGGTCACCGGGGCGGGCGCGGGCTCGGCTTTCTTTTTGAACATATCAAAGAATCCCATTGTCATTCTCTCCTTTTGCGTGGGTGCCCGCCGGGCGGAAGCCGCAGCCGGCTTGCCCTGGGGCGTTTTCTCTATTATACCTTGCACCAGCACCGAAAATCAATGCCGGACAGCAACATTTTTCAGCAAAGTGTCAATTTTTCGGCGGTCATTCCGACGCGCCGGAAGCCGCCGCCCAAATGGCCCGCACGGCGTCCCAGGTCATGGCGGACATCTCCTCCGGCGACTGGGTGCGGCCGTTCTGCAGCCAGGCCTCGATGCTGCCCACGCAGCCGTTGACCGCAAAGCTGGTCAGGTAACGCTGGCGGGGCGTTTCCTGACCCGGCTCCACAAAGTGGCCGATGACCCGCTTTTCCAGCAGGTCGCAGATGCGCCGCACAAAGGCGGCGTCGCCGTTTTGGCCCATCAGCGCGCCGCACAGCGCCTCGTGCTCGTTCAGGTAGACAAACAGCGTCAGCAGCGCCTCCGGCGGGGCCTGGCTGTCCATGCTGGGCAAAATGGCCCCCATCAGCGCGTCCAGGCCCTCCAGCTGGTCCTGTTCGATCTGGGCCAGCAGGTCGTAGATATCGGTATAATGGAAATAGAAGGTCCCCCGGCTGACTTTTGCCAGGGCGGTCAGTTCCCGCACGGTGATCTCCCGCACGGGCTTTTGGGCAAGCAGGGCGATCAAGGCGTCGCACAGGCGGCGCTTGGTCATGCGCACACTGCGGTTGGCGTCCCCTTTTGCATTCATCCCGTCGTCCACCTTTCGCCGCACCGCGCCGCGGCGGCGGACGGATGGCGCAGCCCCTGTCCGCGTTGTGCCAGGGCACGGATGCTTGGTTCTTCAGGCGCCGCCCATCCCCGGCCGGGCAGGCGGCTGTACCTCATCATTAGTGTAAAATGCCGACAAAGAAAAGTCAAGAATTTGTGAATAATTTGCACAGTTTTTGGGTTTTTCGTACAGTGTTTTTGTGCTTTCTTTTGGCAGGTTTTTGCACAAAAACCGCTTTTTTACGCCATACAGTTCATTTTTGAACACAGTGCGCAAAAATGGCGGGGTGCGGCGGGTCCCGCCGGATGCAGGCTGTGCTATAATAGATACAAGAAAATCAGCGGGACCCTGAACGGTTCCCCAAAGGAGCGATCGCCATGCCATTGGACCGCCGCCGGGCGCTGGACGCCTTTGCCGCCTACGCCGCCCGCTACAACGACAAAGACCCAAAGGTCAGGCTGAAGATCGACCACACCTACCGGGTGGCCGCTTTGTGCGGGCGCATCGCCCGGGCCCAGGGGCTGGACGCCCCCGGCATCGACCTGGCCTGGCTGTGCGGCCTGCTGCACGACGTGGGCCGGTTTGAGCAGCTGCGGCGGTACGGAACCTTCAACGATGCGGCGTCCATCGACCACGCGGCCTGCAGCGTCCAGGTGCTGTTTGACGAGGGGCATATCCGGGACTACCTGCCCGACCCCGACCAGGACGCGCTGCTGCGCACCGCCGTGGCCTGCCACAGCGCCTACCGCCTGCCCGGCGGCCTGGACGCGCGGACGCTTTTGTACTGCAACATCCTGCGGGACGCCGACAAGATCGACATCCTGCGGGTCAACGTAGAGACGCCGCTGGAAGAAATTTACAATGTCACCACCGCCGAGCTGCGCGCCGCGGCCATCACGCCGGCGGTGGGGGAGGCCTTTTACGCCCACCACGCGGTGCTGCGGTCGCTCAAGCGCACCCCGGCCGACAATGTGGTGGGGCATATGTCGCTGGTGTACGAGCTGGTCTTTGCCGAAAGCCGCCGCATTGTGCGGCAGCAGGGCTGGCTGGACCGGCTGATGGACTTTTCCACCGGCAACCCTGCCACCGCCCGCACGCTGGCCGGCATGCGGGACCACATGCACGCCTGGCTGGCCGCCAACGCCTGAGGCCCGCACACAAAACCGCGCCCGCCCGGCAGAGATCTTTCTGCCGGGCGGGCGCCTCAGCGTGTCGAGAAACTCGACACGCTGCAAAGGGGGCAACGCTTCGACTGGCTAACGCCAGCTCGGCGCGTTTCCCCCTTTGGAATCCCCTTCGACAAAATTTTACGGCAAATCGCGCACTCGGAGCACAGCTCCTCGCACACAATTTGCCGCAAAATTTCCCTAGTGGTGTCGCCGTCGTCGGCGCATGTCCGCCGACGGCGACGGATTTTAACTTTTTCGACAATCTGTTGCGGGCGCCTGATTTTATGGACGAGAATGACGGGGTGCGGCGGCCGGGTCAGCGGGGGTCGTTGTGGGGCAGGGCGGCATAGCCCCGGTCCACCGTGATCTCGCAGCGGCAGCGGGGGTAGCGGGCCGCCATACGGGCCGCCAGCCGGGCCTGGATCTCGCCGTCGGACAGGGGCAGGCTGGCGGGGGCGGCGCAGTCAAAGCTGAACACCGCCGCGCCGCCGTCCGCGCCGGGCATAACGGCCAGGTCGTGCACCGTCAGGGCGGGGTCCACCGCCCTGGCCTGTGCTTCCACCCATTGCCGGAACCGCCCCGCCGCGGTGTCCACATCGGCCACCGGGTCCATGTGAACCACCAGGTTCAGGCCGTATTCCCGCAGGAGATCCCGCTCGATGGTGTCCACCACGGCGTGGCTTTGCAGCGGGTCGTCCGCCGCCGACATCTCCACATGGACGCTGGCAAACTGGCGGCCGGGGCCGTAGTCGTGCACCAGCAGGTCGTGGGTGCCGATGACGCCGGGGTAGCCTAAAATTTTCTGCCGGATGGCTTCCACCTCCGCCGGTTCGGGCGCGCGGCCCAAAAGCGGGTCCAGCGTGCCCCGCACCAGCCCAAAACCGCTGTACAGGATGAACACCGCCACCCCCAGGCCCACAAAGCCGTCCAGCTCCTGCCCGGTCAGCCGGCTGAGCAGCGCCCCCGCCAGCACACAGCCGGTGGCCAGCACGTCGTTGCGGCTGTCGGCCGCGGCGGCGGTCAGCGTGTCGGAACCGATGCGCCGGCCGGTGCGGCGGTAAAACACCGCCATGCCTGCCTTGACCGCAATGGACAGCACCAGGATGGCCGCCGTCAGCCAGGTAAAGTCCACCGGCTCCGGGGCCAGGATGCGCCCGATGCTGGAGCGCAGCAGCTCGATGCCCACCGCCAGGATCAGCACCGAGACGCACAGCCCGGCCAGATACTCGTACCGGCCGTGGCCGTAGGGATGCTCCGGGTCGGCGGGGCGCTCGCCCAGTTTGAAGCCCAGCAGGCTGATCAGGCTGCTGGAGGCGTCGGACAGGTTGTTGAAGGCGTCCGCCGCCACCGACAGCGACCCGGACAGCAGTCCGGCCGCCAGCTTGACGCCGAACAGCCCCAGGTTGCACCCGATGCCGATGATGCTGGCCCGCTTGCCCGCCGCCGCGCGGCCGGCCGATTCTGACTGCTGCATACAAACACCTGCTTTCCGACGAAACCGGGAACAAAGCAAAAATTAGGAATGAGGAATGAGAAATTGCGGTGGGCGGCTGCGCCGCCGGGAAAAGGGGGCAGTTACAGGATATGCCAAAACCACACCCGCCGGGCCTGGGGGTGTGGTTTTGAGGAACGATTTGGAATCTTGCGATGAGGATTGTCTGCCAAGACCGATGGTTATCCGGCGCTGGCAGTCTCCGGTGTCGCGCTGGACGGCGGCGTTACCGTTCGGATCAGGGTGCCGCAGCGGGTGCAATAGATGTTGCCGGAAGAATCGGCCGTTCCCTCTGCATGCCCCAGCGCCGCCACCTCGCTGTCGATATAGTCGCGGCTGGAGTCCTCGTTGCAGTGGTGGACGGTGTAGCCGTTCTCAGTGCAGGTGGGGGCGATGACCTCCTCCCAGTAGGTGTAGGTCTGGGACGAGGACGACGCCTGGGACGAGGAGGCCGGCTCTGGCGTGGGGGTCGCCTGGCTGGAGGAGCTGGCCGGCACGCTGGAACTGGACGTGACCACCGAGCTGGCCGTCTGGGCGGACACGTCCTTGTCGCCGGTGTGCTCCGGGATGCTGGTCAGCGTGGGGCGGTCGTCCTCGGTGATATAGCTGTGGGTGCGGATATACTCAAACAGCACATCCATGCCGCTGCGGGTCAAATGGATGCCGTCGGAATCTACATAGTCGCTCTGTGCATAGCCGTCCGAGCCCTTCAGCGCCTCGGCGCTGTTCAAAAATTTCCAGCCGTTGGCTTCACACATCTCCACGATGGCGCGGTTGTACTCGTCCAGCTGTTCCTGGTCCAGGCTGGAATTGATGTGGCTGCGCCCGATGGGCGGCACCGAGTTGACGATGATGTCCACGCTGGGGTAGGCTTCCTCCACCGCCTGGATGCCGGCCTCGTAGTTCTCGATAAAGGTATCCACGTCGGTGCCGGCGTCGTTGGTGCCGAAGGTGATGATGACCCGCTCCGGCTGCATCAGCGCCACGGCCTCCGGCATGGTGACGTAGTTGGAATATCCGGCAAACTGCACGCAGGCGTAGCTTTCCAGCTGCCGGGCCGACATGCCCACCGAGCCGATGGCGTTGTCGTAGCTGCAATAGTCGAACATCCGGTACATGCGCGCCGTGTTGGAGTCGCCCAAAAACAGCGTGCTGTCAATATAATCCTCGCCGGCGTCCTCGGTCTCGGCCAGCACGGTGCCGTCGTACTGCGACGCGTCGATGGAGTTGGCGCTCTGGTCGTAGTCGCTGCCCGATACCACCGAGCTGTCGCCGGAAGTTTCCTCGCCCTCTCCGCCGGCCGTGTGCACCGCCACAAATGCCCCGATCACAGTGATCAGCAGCGCGGCGCTGCACAGCGCCAGCACAAAAAACATCCGGCTGCGCACATCCATCCGCTGCCAGAAATTGCCGCCCTTTGCCGCGCGGGTCTTTCGCTTTGCCATACGGGTTCCTTTCCGGGCGCTGCCGCCCGCCAGTCGTTCAGTAACATAACGGCACTTATTTTACACCCTTTTGGGGAAAAGCGCAATTCTGTCCGCGGCGAATTGTCGTAAATTTTCGCAAACAAACGGCCGGGGCCACGCGGGCTGCGCAGGGCGCGGCGTCCGCGGCGGTCTCCGGCCGGGGGCGGCGCCGGGCCCCGGCAGGGGGGCTTGCCGGCGCTGCGGCGTTCGTTTGGACATCTGTGGGGGAGATTAGTGGGCGGTGCGGGCGCCGGGCAGCAGCCGGGCCTTTTTCAGCGCCGGGTACAGCGCCAGGTACAGCGCCACCGCGCAGACGGTGGACACCACCGAGTTCGCCAGCGTCACGCCGCTGGCGATGCCGGCCATGGCGCCTGCCAGCTCCACCGGCTGGCCGAACAGGTACCGGTTGCGGAAATACCCCAAAAACGGGTCGGCAAACACGTTGACCAGCAGGCCGCTGAAGGCGCTGGCCGTGACCGCTGTAAGATATTTTGCGCGGCCGGCGTGCTGCGCATCCATGCCGTGCAGATGGAAAACCTTGTCAGCCACCGTGCCGCAGACGATGCCGATCAAAAACTTGAGCAGGAAGGTGGTCACCGCGTAGCCGGGGTCGCCGGCCACCACATCGGCCAGCGCCAGCCCGAACGCGCCGGCCAGCCCGCCCGAAACGCCGTCCAGCAGCAAGGCGGTCAGCGCGGTGAAGGTATTGCCCAGGTGGAAGGAGGAACCGCTGTTCAAAAACGGGATGCGGAAAAACTCGTAGGCCACAAAGCTCAGCGCCGCCATGACGCCGATCAGGGCGAGCTTTTGGGTGGTAAAGCGGGTGCGGGTGACCGCTACAAACAAAACCGCCGCCACGATCACAACAAACAGCAGCAGCCACAAAACAGAGTTGGAAACCGGCATGGTACTTTCCCTCGCGATCTGGCAGCCGCCGCGGGGCCGCGCAAACGGCCGGCGCCTGCCTGGATTTGCCCCCGCGCCGGGGGCATGCTCCCATTATAGCCGCATCTGGCCTTTTCAAAATGCCCAGAATACATATTTTTTGTGGGGCCAGTTGCCCGGCGGGGCAGGGGAGCATCCGGCAGGGAGACGCCTTCCCGGCCCGGCCGGCCGCCACAAAAGGCACAAAATAAAAAATCCGTAAAATCTACCCCGCCGGTATTGAGGAAAAGACCGCTTTATGGTATACTTAAACCAAGTATAGACCGGAGGGAATGCCATGGAACTTTTGCAGCAGGCGCGCGCCGAGATCGACGCTATCGACGCGCAGATGGCCGCCCTGTTTGAGCAGCGCATGCAGGCGGTGGCCAGGGTGGCCCAAAGCAAGGCGCAAAGCGGCAAGGCCGTCTTTGACCCGGAGCGGGAGCGGGCGGTCATTGCCAAAAACACCGCCCGCATCGCGGACCCGGCGCTGCAGCCCTATTACCGGCGGTTCATCACCGGGGCCATGGCGGTCAGCCGGGCCTACCAGCGGGAGATTTTGGGCCGCAATGTGGCCGCCTACCAGGGGGTGCAGGGAGCCTGGGCGCAGATCGCATTGCAGAGCATCTTCCCCTTTGCCAACCAGCTGCCCTGCGAGACCTGGGCCGACGTGTTCGACGCAGTCTCCGCCCGGAAGGCCGAGTACGGCGTGCTGCCCTTTGAAAATTCCAACGCCGGGGATGTGTCGGCGGTTTTGGACCTGCTGTACGCCCACCCGGAGCTGTCGGTGGCCGGCATGTACGACCTGCCCATCCGCCAGGACCTGCTGGGCGTGCCGGGCGCCGCGCTGGAGGGGCTGAAAACCGTCGTCAGCCACCAGCAGGCGCTGAGCCAGAGCGGACCGTTTTTGCGGGCGCACCACCTGGAGACCAAGGCCTGGGGCAACACCGCCGACGCCGCCCGCTACGTGGCCGAGCTGGGCGACCCCGCCGTGGGGGCCATCGCCTCGGCCGAGACCGCCCGCCTTTACGGCCTGACCGTGCTGGCCCAGGGCGTCAACGAGGACGGCGACAACACCACCCGCTTTATCGTTGTGCAGCGGGGCGGCAGCGGTGATATGCCGGTGCACGCGGGCCAGCGCATCGCGCTGCTGTTCACCGTTGACCACAAGCCGGGCAAGCTGGCCCAGGTCATCGAGCGCATCGGCGGCATGGGCTTTAATATGGAAAGCATCAAAAGCCGGCCGCTGCCCCATGTGCAGTTCGAGTATTACTTTTTTGTGCAGCTGATCTGCCCGGCGGACGCCGAGGGGCGGACCTGCGCCGCGCTGCTGGAAAATCTGCAGGAGCCCTGCCGCACCGTGCGGCTGCTGGGCGTTTTTGACCGTGAGACCCGCGAGCCGGGAAGTGAGGAGGCCTGACCCATGAAGTTGACCATGCGACTGAAAAAACACAGCTACGATATTATTTTGAAGCGCGGCTGCCTGAAAAACCTGTACCAGTTTGCCAATGTCCGGGAGCGCAAGGTCTTTGTGCTGACCGACGCCGGCGTGCCCGCGCAGTACGCCCAAACGGTGGCCGACCAATGCACCGACGCCGTTATCTACACCATCCCCCAGGGCGAGGCCAGCAAATGCCTGAAAGTTTACGGCCAGGTGCTGCAGGCCATGCTGGATTTCGGCATGGGCCGCCGGGACGTGGTGGTGGCCGTGGGCGGCGGCGTTGTGGGGGACCTGGGCGGGTTCTGCGCCGCCACCTACATGCGGGGCATCGACTTTATCAACTGCCCCACCACCACGCTGGCGCAGATCGACTCCTCCATCGGCGGCAAGACGGCCATCGACCTGGGCGAGACCAAAAACATCGTGGGGGCCTTCTGGCAGCCCCAGGTGGTGCTGATCGACCCCGACGTGCTGGACACGCTGCCCCGCCGCCAGTACGTCAACGGCCTGGCCGAGGCGCTGAAAGCCGGCCTGATCGCCGACCCGGAGCTGTTCGCTCTGTTTGAGAAGGGCGACTGGGAGCAGGACATCGAGCAGATCATCTACCGCAGCCTGAAGGTGAAAAAGAACATCGTCGAGCAGGACGAGCACGAGCACGGCCCCCGCGCGGCGCTGAACTTCGGCCACACCATCGGCCACGGCATTGAGGCGGTCAAGGGGGTGCGGGGCCGCCGCAAAAACGGCCTGTACCACGGCGAGTGCGTCGCCCTGGGCATGCTGCCCATGATCGAGGACAAGGCCCTGGCAAAGCGCACCCGCGCCGTCATGCGGGCGCTGGGCCTGCCCACCCGCGCCAGCTACGACAAGCACAAGGTGCTTGCCCAGATGCGCCACGACAAAAAGGGCCGGGGCGGCAGCATCACCGTCATCAGGGTGCCGGGCCTGGGCTGCTGGCGCGCCGACAAACTCCCCATGGCCGAGCTGCCCGGGCTGCTGGGCATGGAGGAGGAATGACCCCATGAAAAACACCTTTGGCAGCGCGGTGTCGCTGACCATCTTTGGCGAAAGCCACGGCCCGGCCGTCGGCGCGGTGCTGGACGGCCTGGCCGCCGGCCTGCCGGTGGACGCGGATTTTATCGCCGCCTGCATGGACCGCCGCCGCGCCCGCGGGGACGGGCTTTCCACCAGCCGCACCGAGCCGGACCGGGTGGAGTTCCTTTCCGGCGTGGTGGACGGCCGCACCACCGGCACGCCCCTCACGCTGGTGGTGCAGAACACCAACACCCGCAGCGGCGACTACGCCAAAACCGCCGCGCTTCTGCGCCCCGGCCACGCCGATTACACCGCCTGGGTCAAGTACGAGGGCTATCAGGACGCCAGGGGCGGGGGGCACTTTTCCGGCCGGATCACCGCGGCGGCGGTGGCGGCGGGGGCAGTCTGCCAGCAGGTGCTGACGGGGCTGGGGGTGCGGGTCTACACCCACATTGCCCGCTGTGCCGGCGTCAGCGACGCGCCGCTGCCCGGTGACGGCAGCCTGCCGGAAGAGGCCGCCCCCGGCCATTTTTCCCTGATCGACCCGGCGCGGGAGATCCCCATGCAGCAGGCCATCCGCGCGGCCGGCGCCGCGGGGGACAGCGTGGGCGGCATTTTGGAGACCGCCGTCGCCGGCCTGCCTGCCGGCGTGGGCGAGCCGTTTTTTGACAGTGTCGAGAGCCGGCTGGCCCACCTGATGTTTTCCATCCCGGCGGTCAAGGGCGTCGAGTTCGGCGCGGGGTTCGGCTTTGCCGACCTGACCGGCAGCGCCGCCAACGACGCCTTCCGCATGGGGGCGGACGGCCGGGTGGTCACCGCCACCAACCGCAACGGCGGCGTCAACGGCGGCATCAGCAACGGCATGCCGGTGGTGTTCCGCACGGTGGTCAAGCCCACCCCCAGCATCTACAAGCGGCAGCAGACGGTGGATTACCCCGCAAAGGCCGACGCCGACCTGGTCATAAAGGGCCGGCACGACCCCTGCATCGTGCCCCGCGCCGCGGTGGTGCAGAACACGCTGACGGCCTTTGGCCTTTTGGACCTGCTGACAGTGCGCTACGGCACCCTGGCCCAAAAGCACGGCCTGCCCAAAACGGAACGGACATAAAAAGGCGGCGCGGCACCGCAAACTTGCAATAACAGTGTCAGCGTCAGGCCGCCGGACGGCCGCGCCCGGCGGCATACAAACCATCAAGGAGGAGAATACCATGGAATACGGCCTGATCGGCGAAAAACTGGGGCACAGCTACTCCCGCCAGATCCACGAGCAGATCGGCGGCTATTCCTACCAGCTGCACGAGCTGCCCACCGAGGCGGACGCCCGCGCTTTTTTGGAGGCGCGGGACTTTAAGGGGGTCAACGTGACCATCCCCTACAAAAAGCTGGTCATCCCATACTGCGACAAGATCGAGCCCAGGGCGGCGGCCATCGGCGCGGTGAACACGCTGGTCAACCGGGACGGCAAGCTGCTGGGCTTCAACACCGACTACGACGGGTTCCAGTACCTGGCCCGGCGGCACGGCGTGCGGTTCCGGGGCAAGACGGTGCTGATCCTGGGCAGCGGCGGCACCCGCAACACGGTGGCCGCCGTGGCCCGCGACGGCGGCGCGGCGCGCATCATCACCGTCAGCCGCACCGGCGGCGACGGCGCCGTTACCTACGCCCAGGCCGAGGCCTCCGGCGAGGGGCAGATCATTGTCAACGCCAGCCCCGCCGGCATGTACCCCAACAACGGCAGCTGCCTGATCGACCTGCGCAGATTCCCCGACCTGGAGGCGGTGCTGGACGTGGTGTACAACCCCTTCCGCACCGAGCTGATCCTGCGGGCGGAGGAGCTGGGCATCCCGGCCTACTGCGGCTTTGAGATGCTGGTGGCCCAGGCGGTGGTATCGGCGGGGCATTTTCTGGACAAGCTGTTCTCGGCCAACCAGATCGACGAGGCCTGCCATGCCCTGCGGCGGGAACTGTCCAACGTGTCGCTGATCGGCATGCCGGGCTGCGGCAAGTCCACGGTGGGCCGCGCGCTGGCCCGCGCGCTGGCCAAAAAGTACGTGGACCTGGACGACGTGATCGAGGAACACGCCAAAATGCCCATCCCGGACATTTTTGCCCAGTACGGCGAGGAGACCTTCCGCAAATATGAGGCCGAGGCGGTGGCCGCCTGCGCCAAGCTGACCGACCAGGTCATCGCCTGCGGCGGCGGCGTTGTCAAGACGCCGGGCAACGCCCGCCTGCTGCGGCAGAACGGCCCGGTGCTGTGGATCCGCCGCCCGGTGGAAAAGCTGCCCACCGCGGGCCGGCCGCTCTCAATGGGCGGACACAGCCTGAAGCAGATGGAAGCCGAGCGCACCCCGCTTTACCGCGCCGCGTCGGACGCCGCCGTGGACAACTACGGCCAGCTTTCCGACACCGTCAAGGACGCGGTGGAAGCCTTTGACCAGACCTTTGACGTGAAGTGACAAGGGGGCCACGCCTGTGGATGCAAAACTCTCGGTCAGCCACATGGGCGGCAGCCTGGCGGTGCCGCCCAGCAAAAGCGCGGCCCACCGGGCGGTGCTGTGCGCGGCGCTGGCCGACGGCGCCAGCCGTATCGACAACATTGAATACAGCGACGACATCCGCGCCACGCTGGACGCCGTGGCCCAGTTGGGGGCCAAGGTCGCCCGCGGGGAGCGCAGCGTCACCATCCAGGGCTGCGGCGGGGGCTTTGCCACCGTCACCCGGCCGGTCTTTTGCAACGAGAGCGGCAGCACGCTGCGGTTTTTGATCCCGGTGTTCAGCCTGACGGCGCAAAAGATCCGCTTTACCGGCGCGGGGCGGCTGTTCGCCCGCCCGCAGGAGATCTACCGCGCCCTGTTTGAAAAGCAGGGCCTGAAATTCGAGCAGGCCGCCGACGGCCTGACCATCTTCGGCCGGCTGCGCCCCGGCGTGTTCACGCTGCCGGGGGATGTGTCCAGCCAGTTCATCAGCGGGCTGCTGTTCGCCGCGCCGCTGCTGGAGTCGCCCTCCACCATCCAGATCCTGCCGCCGTTTGAAAGCCGCAGCTATGTGGGCATGACGCTGGACGCGCTGGCCCGCTTTGGCGTTCAGGTCACCGAGGCCCCCGGCCCCGACGGCAAAACGGTTTTGACCATCCCCGCGCCCCAGCGTTACCGCCCCTGCGATATGGCGGTGGAGGGCGATTACAGCCAGGCGGCCTTCCCGGCGGTGCTGGGCGCGCTGGCCGGCGGCGTCACCGTCACCGGGCTTGCGCCGGAAAGCCGCCAGGGCGACCGGGTGATCCTGGACATTTTGCAGCGGTGCGGCGCAAAATTTTCCGCCGTTTCCGGCGGATACCGGTTCGAACGCAGCCTGCTGCGGGCCGCGCCCATCGACCTTTCCGACTGCCCGGACCTGGGCCCGGTGCTGATGGCTATGGCCTGCTTTTGCAGCGGCACCACCGTGATCGAAAACGCCGGCCGCCTGCGGCTGAAGGAATCCGACCGCATCGCCGCCATGCAGGCGGAACTGGCCAAGTTCGGCGGCCGGGTGGAAAGCAGCGGCGGCACCGTCACCATCGACGGCTGTGCGCTGCACGCGCCGGAAGTCCCGCTGGACGGCCACAACGACCACCGGGTGGTCATGAGCCTGGCCGTCGCCGCGCTGGCCGCCGGGGTGCCGGCCGCCATCCGCGGGGCAAACGCCGTGGCCAAAAGCTGGCCGGACTTTTTCGATGCCATGCGCGCCCTGGGCGCCAGGGTGGAACTGGAGGAATAAGCCATGCTGGAACGCGACAAAACGATACTGATCGTCGGCCTGGGCCTGCTGGGCGGCAAATACGCGCAGGTGCTCTCCGGCAAGGGGTACACCGTCTGGGGCATCGACAGCGACGCCGCCACGGTGCAGTGGGCGCTGGACCGGGCCTATATCAGCCGCGGCGCGGCCGCCCCCGACCGGGCGCTGGTCAGCCGGGCCGACCGCGTCATCTTTGGCTTGTACCCCACCGTGCTGCTGGACTGGGTCAAACAGTACGGCGGCTGGCTCAAGCCCGGCGTGCTGGCCACCGACGTGTCCGGCGTCAAGCGGGGCGTGGCGGCCCCGGTGCAGCAGATGCTGCCCGACGGCGTCGAGTTCATCGCCAGCCACCCCATGGCCGGCCGCGAGACCAGCGGCATCACCCACAGCGCCGAGGTGGATTTCGCCCCCGCCAACTTTATCATCACGCCCACCGAGCAAAACACCCCGGAAGCCGTCGCCTGGTGCCGGGACCTGGCCCAAACGCTGGGGTTTGCCCGCATCACCACCCTGAGCATCGCCGAGCATGACCGGATGATCGGCTATGTCAGCCAGCTGTGCCATGCCATCGCCGTCAGCCTGATGTGCGCCAGCGACAATTCCAGCCTGGCCGACTACACCGGCGACTCTTTCCGGGACCTGACCCGCATCGCCCGCATCAACGAGAAACTGTGGGCCGAGCTGTTTTTGTGGAACCGGGACAACCTGATCGGCGAGATCGATATGTTCGACGCGGCGCTGCAAAAGCTGCGCGGCTTTTTGGCCGACGGCGACCGCGCCGGCCTGGAGGAGATGTTCCGCCTGTCCACCGTGCGGCGGGCGGCCTTTGACAAAAAGCAAAACGAGCCTGCCGGGGCCCCTGCCGCCCGGCAGCCTGAACACTGAACCGCAAAGGGGGAGATCTGCCATGTCCCGCAAGGAAGGCCAGAAGCTGAAACTGTTGACCCTGATCGACATTTTTGTGCGAGAGACCGATGAAAAGCACCCGCTCAGCGTGCCGCGGCTGGTGGAGATGCTGCGCCAGCGCGGCATCGAGGCCGAGCGCAAGAGCATTTACGCCGACATCGAAACGCTGAAAAACCTGCCCGATTCGCCCTTTGACATCATCCAGCGGCGGGGCCGCGGCGGCGGCTACTACATGGCCGACACGCCCTTTGAGCTGGCCGAGCTGAAACTGCTGGTGGACGCGGTCTATACCAGCAAGTTTATCACCGCGAGAAAAAGCAATACGCTGATCGAAAAGCTGGGCAATTTTACCAGCCGCTGGCAGCAGGAGGAGCTGGACCGCCAGGTGCAGGTCTCCGGCCGGATCAAAAGCCAGGACGAAAAGATCCTGTACACGGTGGACGCGCTGCACGCGGCCATCACCGCTGGGGTGCAGGTGAAATTCAAATACTGCGACTGGACGCTGGAAAAGAAGATGAAGCCCCGCCACGACGGCCGGTTTTACCAGGTCAGCCCCTGGACGCTGGTGTGGGAAAACGGCAACTATTACCTGATCGCCTACACCGAGGGTGCGCTGCGCCATTACCGGGTGGACAAGATGCAGAACGCCGAGGCGCTGCCCGACCTCCCCCGCGAAGGCAAAGAGGCGTTTGAGGGCTTTGACGTCAACACCTACACCCAGCAGCTGTTCGGCATGTTCAACGGCCCGGTCAAGCAAGTGACCCTGCGGTGCGAAAACCGGCTGGCCGGCGCGATGTTCGACCGGTTCGGCACCCGGCCCACGCCGGTGATCTGCCCCGGCGGCGACAAGTTCGAGGTGACGGTGACGGTGCAGGTCAGCCCGCAGTTTTTCGGCTGGGTGGCGGGCTTTGCCGGCGGCGTGGAGATCACCGCCCCCGCCGACGTCCGCGCCGAGATGAAAAAGACGCTGGACCTTTTACAGGAGCAGTACCGGTAAATTCAAAATTCCTCATTCTTTCCACAGAGGTTTGGTAATTTGAAAGCAAGTAAAACATGCAGACCGCTGCAAATTTTGCGCCGCCTGGCGCCCTGGGCGGCGCTTTTGGTGTTGTTTGCCGGCCTTGCCGCCGTGCGCGGCCTGGTCGACAGCTTTACCATCGACTACGACATCATGAACGGCGACTTCCAAAACTACAACCCGGTGCGGCATCTGCTGGCCGGGCAGGCGCCCTATGCGGATTTCACCGTCTACCTGGGCGCGGGCGAGCTGTACGGTGTGGCGGCGGTGCTGCTGGTCATTGGCAACAGTTTTGCAAACAGCATGTTCGCCGCCGAGTTTTTGACCTGGTTCTGCTTTGAGCTGCTGGTGCTGGCCGCCTGCCGGGCGCTGTTTGTGACCGAGCGGGGCGCCCGCGCCGCGGCCGCCGCCGTCAGCGCGGTGTGCTTTCTGGCGGTGCAGGGGGCGGCGTTCCCCGGTGCGTCCTGGCTCAGCGGACTGCTGGGGTACGCGGCGTCCAGCGGCAACAGCGCCCGCATGATCCGCTCCGGGGCGCTGTCGGCGGCGGTGCTGGCCATCGGGGCGCTGCTGGCGTTCTGGCGGCGGCACCCCGCGCAGGCCGGCGCCGGGGGCCTGCGCCGTCTGCTGCCCCCCGGCCCGGCGCTGGCGGTGCCCTTTGCGGCCGGCGCGCTGTTTGTCTGGAGCAACGACATGGGCGCGGCGATGTACATCTCGGTGGCGCTGGCTTACGGGCTGTTTTTGCTCCGCCGGTACCGGACCGACATCAAAACCATCGCGCTGCGGGTGGCGCAGTATGTGCTGGTCAGCGGCGTCGGGCTAGGCGTGTCGGTGACGCTGGTCAGCTGGGGGCACCCGTTTGCCTGGCTGCGGCAGACCCGCGGCGCCTCGGCCTACCAGGCCTGGTATTACGGGTCCGAGCCGGAAAGCAAGCTGTACTATCTCAGCCAGCTGGAACTGGACTGGAGCTTTTGGGTCATGCTGGCGCTGGCGGTGCTGGCCGCCGTCTGGCTGTTTGCCGCCAAACGGGACGAGGACGCCGTGCGCGCCGGCGGGCTGTTTGCCTTGACGCTGGGCATGGCGCTGTGGAACCTTTTGTACTGCCTGCTGTCCTCGGCCCGCAACGGCCCGGACGGCGGCGCCAGGGCGCTGCTGGCGGTGCTGGTTCCGGCGGCGGTGCTGGCGGGCATCGGCCGGCTGGCCAACCACTGGCAGGCCCTGGCACAGCGCCTGCCCCGGCTGCTGCCCGGCGCGCTGGCCGGCGCGCTGGGCGCGGCGGTGTTTGCCTGGGGCCTGGCCGGCCAGCTGCAGGCCCGCCAGGCCGGCCGGGGCGAGGGCTATACCAACGTGCCCGCCCTGGGCGGCTGGCTGGGCGACCAGGCCGCCCGGCTGGAGACCGAACAGACGGTGCTGGCCGGCCGCCGGGTGTGGAGCACCTACGCCAGCGCGCTGGAGGCCATGACCGGCCAGCTGCAGCCCTCCGGCACCGACTACATCATCCACGTGCTGGGCGACCGCCAGCGGGTGGATTACCTGCAGCAGTTCCAGGCGGCTGCCGACTTTGACCTGGCCCAGACCCCCAGCTACAAAGTCAGCTCCTTCGAGCGGTGGAGCCGCAACGCCAACTGGTGGTTCTACCGGGAGCTGTACCGCTACTGGCAGCCGGTGGGCACCACCTACGCCTGCGGCGGCATGCACATTTTCTGGCAGAAAAACGGCGTGGACAACGACCAGAACGAGCCCTGCACCGTCACGCTGGAACAGCTTGCCCCCAACGCCGTCACCCTCACCGTCACCACCGCGGACCCCGCCTACAAGGGCGTGGCCGACGTGACGCTGGACTACGACTTTGCCGTGGCGGGGGATTTCCTGCTGCGGGGCGGCGTGGGCAGCTTTTTGCATGTTTCGGCCGACACCGAAAAACGCCTGTGCGAGGCCGCCGGCCGCGAGGGCACCTACTGCGACTGGTTCCTGCCCACCGACCGCGGCACCTATGACATCCCCGTCACCATCGAGAACGGCACCGGCTCCGTCACGCTGACGGCCCTGCCCGGCGACGCCGCCACCTTGGCGGTGAACAGCGCCGTGGTCAACGGCACGTTCTTTGACTGGGAATATTTTTACGAGTGACGCAAAGCCCCGCCCCAAGCCGCCTGCCGGGCCGCCAAAGGCCGGCGGGCTGGCCGGGGGAATGTGTAACTTTTCCCCTGCGGCGTTGAAAGCCGCGGCAGAATGTGGTATGCTATTTTTGTGTATCGCCGAGCATCGCCGGGCATCCGGCCATGCCGGGGCGGGCGGCTTTGCGCCGTATCCGCCGGACGTAAAAAATCCGGGAAAGGAGGCGGACAGCCCCTGTGATCGAAAAAAATCGCCGCATCCGGGCTGTGTGCAGCTGCCTTGCGGATGCTGTTCTGATCTTTGCGGCCTATGTGCTGGCCAATTATCTGCGCTTCAATTATATGCGGTTCTTCCAGCCCGGCGGCGCAGGCCCCGCGCTGGAGATCGCCCAGGATATCCGCACCATTGCCGCCGGCGCGGTGGCGGCCGCGGCCACCGTCTGCGTGCTGTGGATGCTGCGCCTGTACGACAGCCGCCGGCTGTACGGCCTGTGGCGGCAAAGCCGGATGATCGCTGTGGTCAACGCGCTGTGCATTCTGGTGTTCCAGGCGGTCTTGTACCTGGCCCGCGTGACCAACTTTTCCCGCATGGTGCTGGTGCTGTTCTACCTGCTGGCCACCGGCTTTCTGGTCGCCAAGCGGCTGGCGCTGCGGTGGTACCGCCGCCGCCAGCGGGACCGGGGCCAGGGGCTGCGCCATCTGCTGATGATCGGCGGCGGGGCCATCGCGGCCAAGTACCTGCTGGCGCTGGAGCACAACCCCTACTACGGCTTTGTGGTGGACGGCTACCTGGCCGGCGCCGAAAACCCCGCCCTTGCCTGCCGCTACCTGGGCGGCTATGACCGGATGGACGCCAGCCTGGAGGACCCCGCCATCGAGGAGGTGGTCATCGCGCTGGACGCCGCCGACATGGACCGCATCCCGGAGGTGCTTTCCGCCTGCGACAAGCACGGCACCCGCGTGACCATGGTGCCCTTTTACAACGACTACCTGCCTGCCCGCCCCACCATCGACGTGCTGGACGACTGCAAGCTCATCAACATCCGTCAGACGCCGTTTGACAACCTGGCCAACGCGGCCGTCAAACGGCTTTTCGACATTGTGGGCAGCCTGGTTTTGATCGTGCTGACCAGCCCGGTGATGCTGGCGGTGGCCATCGGCGTCAAGCTGTCCAGCCCTGGGCCGGTGCTGTTCAAGCAGGAGCGCATCGGCCTGAACAAGCGCCCCTTTATGATGTACAAGTTCCGCTCCATGCGGGTCAACGCCGAGGCCTCCACCGCCTGGAGCACCAACTCGGACCCCCGCAAGACCCGCTTCGGCAGCCTGATCCGCAAGTTCAGCCTGGACGAGCTGCCCCAGTTCTTCAACGTGCTGAAAGGGGACATGAGCCTGGTGGGCCCCCGGCCGGAGATCCCCTTCCATGTGGAGCACTTTAAGGAGGAGATCCCCCGCTATCTGGTGCGCCAGCAGGTGCGCCCCGGCTGCACCGGCTGGGCCCAGGTCAACGGCCTGCGGGGCGACACCGACATTGCCGAGCGCATCCGCTACGACATCTGGTATATCGAAAACTGGACGGTGGCGCTGGACATCAAGATCATCTTCCGCACCGTGTTCGGCGGCAAGATGGTCAACGACGAAAAGCTGACCTGATCCCGCGCAGGCAGGGCCCGGCGGGGCGCAAGACAGGAGGCATGCTATGCAAGAAAAGAAACCAAAAGTTGCCATCGTACACGACTGGCTGGTAGGCTACGCGGGCGGCGACCGGGTGGTGGACTGCATGCACCATATTTTCCCCGACGCGCCCATCTACACCCTGGTCTATGACAGGGACAACATGCCCGCCTGGTTCCGGGACTACGACATCCGCACCACCTACATCCAGAAACTGCCCTTCGCCACCAGAATCTACCGCTCGCTGCTGCCCTGGATGCCCGCCGCCTTCGAGGCGCTGGACCTTTCGGAGTACGATTTGGTATTGTCCTCCTGCTCCTCCTGCAGCAAAGGGGTCATCACCCGGCCGGACGCGGTGCATATCTGCTACTGCCACACCCCCACCCGCTATGTGTGGGACTTTTACTATACCTACCGCGCAAACGCCAACTGGCTGGTGCGCCGGGTCATGCCCCACCAGATGCACAAGCTGCGCGTCTGGGACAAATGCGCCGCCGACCGGGTGGATTACTTCATCGCCAACAGCCATTACATCGCCCAGCGCATCAAAAAGTATTACCGCCGCGACGCCGACGTCATCTACCCCTGCGTCCACATCAACGAGGAACCCCTGCTCCCCAAGGAGGACTTTTACCTGACGGTCGGCCGGCTGACCTGGTACAAGCGGGTGGATCTGGCGGTGGCCGCCTGCACCCGCCTGGGCAAAAAGCTGGTGGTCATCGGCGGCGGGGGAGAGCTTTCCAAACTAAAGGCCATGGCCGGCCCCACGGTGGAATTTTTGGGCGGCGGACTTTCGGACGCGGAGGTCCGGGGCTACTACCTGCGGGCCAAAGCCTTTTTGTTCCCCGGCGAGGAGGATTTCGGCATCACGCCGGTGGAAGCCCAGAGCGCCGGCACCCCGGTGCTGGCCTTTGGCCGCGGCGGCGCCTGCGAGAGCGTACTGGACGGCCGGACCGGCCTGTTTTTCCACGAGCAGACGGTGGACGCCGTGGCCGGCTGCATCCAGCGTTTTGAGGCGGAGGGCGTCGCCTGCACCGCCGAACAGATCCGCGACCACAGCCGCAGCTTTTCGGAAGCGCGGTTCGAACAGCAGCTGAAAGACTACTGCATGCAGCGTTACCGGGACTGGCAGGCCGAACTGCGGGCCTGTTCCCGCCGGGGGCTGGTCCCCGGCCCCGGCGAAACCACCCCGAACGGAGGCAATCAGGTTTGAGACCCATCGTCATCAACGGCACAGTTCTGTGCGATAAGATCACCGGCATCCCCCGCTATGTCTACGAGGTGGTCACCCGGCTGGATTCGCTTTTGGAAGGCACCGGCCTGGATGTGCGCCTGGCCTACCGGGACGACGGCCGCCCGCTGCACCTGCCGCCCATGAAAAACATCCGGGTGGTGCCGCTCAAGGCCATCCGGTACAGCTACAACCTGTTTGTGCTGCCCGCCTACCTGCGCAGGCACCGCGCCTTTTTTGTGGGCTTTGCCAGCGATATGCTGATGACGCGGGACAGCGTGGTGGTGCTGCACGACATCCGCCCGCTGGTCATGGACACCGACCGGGGCTTTTTCCGCTTCAAGTTTTGGGTGCACTGTCTGTCCACCAAATGGTTCGCGCGGGAGGTCTACACCGTCAGCGACGATCAGCGCCATCTGATCGCCGACAAGCTGGGCATCCCGCTGGAAAAGATCGGCGTCACCTACAACGGCTGGGAGCATATGAAGGAAGCCGAGCCGGACGAGAGCGTTTTTGACAAGCTGCCCGGCGTGCAGAAAGGCGAGTATTTTTACGCCCTGGGCAGCCTGGCCAAACACAAAAACTACAAGTGGGTGCGGGAGGTGGCCGCCCGCAACCCGGACAAGACCTTTGTGGTGGCCGGCGGGGCCGACCTGGCCGCCTTTGGCCGCGACGAGGCCGACGCCGCCCAAAACGCCGGCAACATCTTTTACCCCGGCTACGTCACCGACGGCGAGAACAAGGCGCTGATGCGCCACTGCAGGGCGTTTCTGCACCCGGCGGTGTTCGAGGGCTTCGGCATCCCGCCGCTGGAGGCGCTGAGCCAGGGGGCAAAGATTTTGCTGTCCAACGCCAGCTGCCTGCCGGAGCTGTACGGCGACACCGCCGCCTACTTTGACCCCAACGACTACGGCGTGGACCTGGACGCCCTGCTGGCAAAGCCGGTATCCAAACCGGATAAACTACTGAAAAAATACAGCTGGGACAATACGGCCCGCTTCTGGCTGGAGCAGTTCCGCCGCTACGCGGCCGACTGACGCCGCGAATTTGAAATGAAGAACGAACCGGGAGGAATTTGTGATGGATGCCATTGCGGTGCTGATCCCCTGCTACAACGAGGAAAAAACGGTGGAAAAGGTGGTGGCCGATTTCAAGGCCGTCCTGCCCGAAGCTACCGTCTATGTTTACGACAACAACTCCACCGACCGCACCGCCCAGCTGGCGGCGGCCGCCGGCGCGGTGGTCCGCCATGAGTACATGCAGGGCAAGGGCAACGTGCTGCGCCGCATGTTCCGCGAGATCGACGCCGAGTGCTACATCCTGGTGGACGGCGACGACACCTACCCCGCCGAGGCCGCGCCGGAGATGGCCCGCCTGGTGCGGGAACGCCATGCGGACATGGTGGTGGGCGACCGCCTTTCCTCCACCTATTTTACCGAGAACAAGCGCCCCTTCCACAACTTTGGCAACAGCCTGGTGCGGGCGTCCATCAACCGGCTGTTCGGCGCGCAGATCCAGGACATCATGACCGGCTACCGGGCTTTCAGCTTCGAGTTTGTCAAGACCTTCCCGGTTTTGTCCCGCGGGTTCGAGATCGAGACCGAGATGTCCATCCACGCGGTGCAGCGCAACATGCAGGTGGAAAACGTGGTCATCGATTACCGGGACCGCCCGGCGGGCAGCGTTTCCAAGCTCAACACCTACTCCGACGGCGCCAAGGTGCTGGGCACCATCCTGCGCCTGTACAAAAACTACCGGCCCTTCGGCTTTTTTACCACCATCGCGGTGGTGCTGGCGGTGATCTCGCTGCTGTTTATGGCGCCGGTCTTTGCCGAGTATCTGGCCACCGGCCTGGTGCCCCGCTTCCCCACGCTGATCGTCTGCGGCTTTGTGATGGTGGCGGCGCTGATGCTGTTTGTGGCCGGCGTTATTCTGTCCAGCCTGCTGGCCAAGGACAAGCGGGATTTTGAGTTCCACCTGCAGCAGGCCGCCGTCTGGAAGGCGAAAGCCCGGCGGCGATGAAAACCTGCCTTTGCGCCCGGTCCGGGCGTTGTGATAGAGTTACACGCATCCGGCTGCCCGCCTGTTGGGGCCGGCCTTTTCAGGAGGTATATGTAAGATGCAGAACAAACCGTATGATTACCTGATCGTCGGCGCCGGCCTGTTCGGCGCGGTCTTTGCCCGCGAGGCCACCGCCGCCGGCAGGCACTGCCTGGTGGTGGATAAGCGCCCCCACATCGCCGGCAACATCTACACCGAGGAGATCGAGGGCATCAACGTCCACCGCTACGGCGCGCACATCTTCCACACCAACAACAAGGAAGTGTGGGACTACGTCAACCGGTTTGCGGTGTTCAACCGGTACACCAACTCGCCCATTGCCAACTACCATGGCGAGATCTACAACATGCCTTTCAACATGAACACCTTCAACAAGATGTGGGGCGTGGTCACCCCCGCCGAGGCGATGACCAAGATCGAGGAACAGCGCGCCGCCCACTTTACCCCGGAGCCGAAAAACCTGGAGGAGCAGGCCATCAACCTGGTGGGCGTGGACATCTACGAAAAGCTGGTCAAGGGCTACACCGAAAAGCAGTGGGGCCGCCCCTGCACCGAGCTGCCGGCCTTTATCATCCGCCGCCTGCCGGTGCGCTTCACCTACGACAACAACTATTTCAACGCCCTGTACCAGGGCATCCCCAACGGCGGCTACACCAAACTGGTGGAAAAGATGCTGGAGGGCGTGGAGGTCCGCCTGAACACCAACTACCTGCAGCACAAGGCCGAGCTGGACGCTTTGGCCGGCCGGGTCATCTACACCGGCCCCATCGACGCCTATTTCGACTACTGCCTGGGCGCTTTGCAGTACCGCAGCGTCCGGTTCGAGACCGAGGTGCTGGACACCCCCAACTACCAGGGCAACGCCGTCGTCAACTACACCGACGCCGAGACCCCCTACACCCGCGTCATCGAGCACAAGCACTTTGAGTTTGGCACCCAGCCCAAAACCGTGGTCAGCCGGGAATACTCGGCCGAGTGGAAGCCCGGCGACGAGCCTTACTACCCGGTCAACGACGAGGCCAACGATACCCTCTACGCCAAGTACAAGGCCATGGCCGACGCCGAGCCGCACGTGGTGTTCGGCGGCCGCCTGGGCGAGTACAAGTACTACGACATGGACAAGGTCATCGAGAGCGCCCTGGCCCGCTTTGCGGTGGAGCAGGACAAGATCAACCAGTACCAGCAGTAAACACAGGCGGAAGCGACGCGCTTTTGCACAGGATGGGGAGGCAGACGCTATGCCCAAAAAGAAGAACAACACCCCCAAGACCCGCCTGGAGCGGGTGCGGGACGAAATGGCGGCCCACGGCCTGACCCAGCTGCTGGTCAGCGACCCCACCACCATCTTTTACCTGACCGGCCTGCGGCTGGACCCCGGCGAGCGGATGTACTGCCTGCTGTTTTCGGCCGACGGCAGCGTGCGGCTGTTTGTCAACCGGCTGTTCGGCACGCCGGACGTGGGCCTGCCGGTGGTCAATTTTGACGACACCGACGACGCCCCCGCCCTGCTGGCGCCCTATCTGGACGCGAAAAAGGCGCTGGGCGTGGACAAGGACTGGCCCGCCCGCTTTTTGCTGCGCCTGCAGGAGCTGCCGGTGGCGCGGGAGTACCGGGTGGGCAGCATCTGCTGCGACATGGTCCGCGCCGTCAAGGACGCGGCCGAGCAGAAAGCCATGATCGAGTCCAGCGCCGTCAACGACGCCTGCATGGCCGAGTTTGCCGCCGCCGTCCGCCCCGGCGTCACCGAGCGGGAGCTGGCCGAAAAGATCCTGGCCGTCTACAAGGCCCACGGATGCAGCGGCCCCAGCTTTGAGCCCATCGTCGCCTTTGCCGATGATGCCGCCGACCCCCACCACCAGAACTCCGACCGGGCGCTGCAACCCGGCGAGATGGTGCTTTTGGATGTGGGCGGCGTCTACCACGACTATTGCAGCGACATGACCCGCACCTTTTTCACCGCCGAGCCCACCGCAAAGCAGCGCCAGGTCTACGAGCTGGTGCGCCGCGCCAACGAGGCCGCCGAGCGGCTGGTGCGCCCCGGTGTAAAGATGTGCGAGCTGGACGCCGCCGCCCGCAATGTGATTTTTGAGGCGGGCTACGGCAAATACTTCAACCACCGGCTGGGGCATTTTATCGGTCTGAACGACCACGAGTACGGCGACGTCTCCGCCGCCTGCCGCATCGAGGCAAAGCCCGGCATGTGCTTTTCCATCGAGCCGGGCATCTACCTGCCGGGCGAGTTCGGCGTCCGTATCGAGGACCTGGTCCTGGTCACCGAGGACGGCTGCCGGGTGCTGAACGCCTACCCGAAAGAGATCACGATCCTGTGAGAAATATAGAAATGAGGAATTAGGAGTTAGGAATTGGGAATTGCGGTGGTCCGCGCGCGCTGCGCGCTCAAAAAACGCGGCGCAGGGCACGGTTTTGCTGAGGGGAAACCGGCCCGCGCCATGCAGTCCTGCCCGGCATCGCCCTATTCCGACCGCGGCCGCAGGCCGCACCAAAATTCCGCGTTCTTAATTTGCAAAAAAAGGGGAAAGTATACGTTATGATCAAGCTCAGCCCGTCGATCCTGGCGGCGGATTTCGCCCGCCTGGGCGAGCAGTGCCGCACCGTGCTGGACGCCGGCGCGGACATGCTGCACTTTGACGTGATGGACGGCCATTTTGTGCCCAACATCAGCTTCGGCGCGCCGGTGCTGGCCAGCCTGCACAGGGCGCTGCCCGACGCCTTCTACGACGTCCACCTGATGATCTCGGACCCGGCGGGTTACGCCCCCGCCTTTGCCAAGGCCGGCGCCAGCTGCATCACCTTCCATGTGGAGGCGGCGGACGACCCCAAAGCCGTCATCGCGGCCATCCGCGCCTGCGGCGTGCAGGCGGGGGTCAGCCTCAAGCCCGGCACCCCGGTGGAGCGCATCTTCCCGCTGCTGCCGCTGGTGGACCTGGTGCTGGTCATGAGTGTTGAGCCCGGTTTCGGCGGCCAGGCATTCCTGCCGGACGCGGCGGGGCGCATCGCGGCCATCCGCGCCGCCTGCCGGGCGCAGGGCGTCGATCCGCATATCTCGGTGGACGGCGGCATCAATGCCGAGACCGGCGCCCAATGCGCCGCCGCCGGCGCCGATTGGCTGGTGGCGGGCAGCACGGTGTTTGCCGCGCCGGACCCCGCCGCAGCCGTCGCCGCGCTGCGGGCGCTGTAAGCCCGCAGAAAACCGTTTTTCTTTTCCGATCTGCCGGGGCCAAGACCGCCCCGGCCGCAAAGGAGCTGCCATGCCCAGACATCCCAAAATCGAACGCAGCGCCAACTACACCTACTATGCAGACCTGCTGTGGTGCAGTGTGCCGCTGCTTGCGCTGAGCTGTTACTACTACGGCCTGCGCCCGGCGCTGCTGGCCGCCGTCGCGGCGGTCACGGCCTATCTCTGCGACGGCATTTTAAGCCCGCTGCACGCCAGGGGCTACCAGTCCCACGAGCCTTCCAGCGAGTGTTTTGCCGTGCTGCTGGTGCTGCTTCTGCCCGCCAGCGCGCCCTATTACGTGGTGGTGGCCGGCGCCATCGTGGCCGTCTTTGTCAAGGAGGCGTTCGGCGGCGAGGGGCATTATCCCTTCCATCCGTCTGCCGCCGCATTGGCCGTGGTGGGCATTTCCTGGCCGGACCAGGTGTTTTTCTACCCCACCCCCGGCACCATGCTGCCCCTGTGGGACGCTTCCTCCGCCGCGCTCTCCGCCGGCATGAACGCGACTTTAAGCAGCGGCGGCCTGCCCACGGCCACCACCCTCAACCTGGTCATCGGCAACGTGGCGGGGCCCATGGGCGCCTGCTGCATCCTGGCGGTGGCGGCCTGCGGCCTGCTGCTGCTCTGCCGCGGCCATCTCAAGCTGTCCACCTTCCTGCCCTACCTGATCGTCTGTGTGCTGGTGCCCTGGCTGCTGCCCAACCTGAACGACCTGCCCTCCTTCAGCTTCCCGTGGGAGTACGTGCGCCAGCGCGTCTATCTGGAAAAATATATCATCCTTTCCGGCACCATGCTGTTCGGCGGCATCTTTTTGGCCAGCGAGCCGGTCACCCAGCCCAACCGCCATTCCAGCCGCATCATCTACGGCCTGGCGCTGGGCGCCTTTGCCACCGCCATGCGCTATTTTGCCGATTACGAGACCGGCTTCTGCTTTGCGCTGCTGCTGGTCAACGCCATCCCCGAATGGCTGGACCGCCTGGCCCGCCGTACCGAGCGCATGCGTTTTATGAGAAGGGAGGAGAAGCGCCTTGCCCAGCACAGACCCGAATAAGCCCCGCGGCAAAAATCCCCGCGCCGGCAAAAAAAAGAAGCCCGAAGGCCCCCAGACGCTGATCATCCCCCAGATCTCGCCCGAAATGCTGGAAAGCGCCCGCCGTGCCGCCAGCGAGGGCAAGACCCGGCAGGAGATCGAGCAGGCCGCGCTGGACACCGCCCGCCAGCAGCAGGAAGCTGCCCAGGCGGCGCAGGCCGCGCAGGCTGCCGAAGCACAGCCGGCCGCGCCCCAGCCCGCCCCCCGGCCGGAAGCCGAAAAGCGCCGCCGCAAGACCCGCGCCGAAGCCGAGGCCGAACTGGCCCAGCGGGTGCACGACGACCACCTGTGGCTGAACAACCCCGTGATGATGCGCGGCCTGGGCCTGGCGCCCATTGTGGTGGCGGCGTCCAACTGCGACAACGCGCTGATGCTGTGCGCGGCGGCCATCCTGCTTTTGACCACCACCCGTATGCTGGCGGTGGCTGTCTGCCACCTGACCGGCAACCGTTTCCGCCCGGTGATCTACGTCTACTCGGCGGCCGTTTTGTACATCCCCGCCTACTGCATTTTGTACAACCTGTTCGGGGCCGACCTGACGCTGCTGGGCATCTACCTGCCGCTGATGGTGGTGGAGCCCGCCATCATCAAGCGCATGGAAAACCCCGACCTGGAACCCGTCGGCGAGGCGTTCCGCCGCGGCGTCAACAACACCGTGGGCCTGTGCATCGCCATTCTGCTGGTGGGCATGCTGCGGGAATTTCTGGGCGCGGGGTCGATGTTCGGCGCGGTGCTGCTGGACACCCCGCCCCTGCCCATCGCCAGCGAGCCCGCCGGCGGGTTTATCCTGGTGGGCCTGGTCGCCGCACTGTGGACCGGCGTGGCCAACGCCTATGTCCGCTACAAACAGGAGGAGGTGCGCCACAACTATGCTGAACGCCGCCGCTGAGCTCAGCGTCCTGGAGGCTGTGCTGCACTTTTTCACCTATGCGGTCATGGCCGTCTTTGCCGAAAACATCGTGTTCAGCCACGGGCTGGGCGTCTCCCACCTGCTCAAGCTGGTGGAAACGCGGGACATCCGCACGCTGCATTACTGCCTGCCCATCCTGCTGGTGCAGCTGCTGTCGGCGCCGCTGGTGTGGGCCGCGCGGGTGTGGTTTACCCCCTGGGTGCGCACGGTGCTGCCCGGCTGGCTGCCCGCCGCCGCCCTGCGCCCGGTCATCTACCTGACCTGCGCCACCATCGCCATGGCGGTGGTGTGGCTGCTGTTCCGCCTGTTCGGCCGCCATGCGGCGCCTTATCTGGAGCAGCTGCCGCTGGCTACCTACAACTGCTGCGTGCTGGGCACCATTTTGATCTGCGTCAACCAGAACTTCACCCTGCTGGAGACGGTGGCGTTCAGCCTGGGCAGCGGCCTGGGCTACCTGTTCGCCGTGGCCGTGGTGGACGAGGGTCGCCGCCGCCTGCGCAGCAAGGACGTGCCCGCCATCTTTACCGGCATGCCCATCTCGCTGATCTACATCGGCATCCTGGCGCTGGCCATCTACGGCCTGGTGGGCCATTCCATCGTGTAAACAAACCCGCCGCGGGGCTGGCAAAGCTCTGCGCGGCCTTTCAGAATGGGGGAAAAGCAATGGACAGACCGCACTTTGCGCCCTGCTTCGGCCCGGCGCGCATCCTGCTGCCCGCCGAGGGCACGCCGCTGGAGACCTGGGCCTGCATCGCCGTGGACCAGTTTACCTCCCAGCCGGAATACTGGCGCAAGGCCGAGGAACTGACCGCCGGCAAGCCCAGCACGCTGCACATCGTCCTGCCGGAGGCCTACCTGGGCAGCCCGGACGAGGACGCCCGCCTGGCGTCCATCCGCGCCGCCATGGCCGGCTACCGCAGCGATCTGCTGACCCGCGTGGTCAACGGCTTTGTGTATGTGGAGCGCACCCAGCAGGACGGCAGCATCCGCCAGGGGCTGGTGGGCGCGGTGGACCTGGAAGCCTACAGCTTTGACCCCGGCGCCCGGCCCGCCATCCGCCCCAGCGAGAACACCGTGGTGGAACGCATCCCGCCCCGGCTGAAAGTCCGCCGCGGCGCCGAGCTGGAGACCCCCCACGTGATGCTGCTGGCCGACGACGCGGCCTGCACCCTGATCGAGCCGGTCGGCGCAGCGAAAGCCCGCCTGCCGCTTTTGTACGACGGCGAGCTGATGCTGGGCGGCGGGCACCTGCGCGGCTGGGCGGTGGAGGACCCGGCCCTGGTGGCGGGGATCGAGGCCGCCGTAACCGCGCTGGGCGACGCCGACGCCTTTGCCGCCCGCTGGCCCGGCGCCGCCGGCCAGCCGCCCATGACGCTGGCGGTGGGGGACGGCAACCACTCGCTGGCCACCGCCAAGGCCTACTGGGAGGAGCGCAAGGCAGCCCTGACGCCGCAGCAGCGCCAGACCGATCCTGCCCGGTACTGCCTGGTGGAGGTCTGCAACGTCCATTCGCCGGCCATCCGGATTGAACCGATCCACCGGGTGCTGTTCGGCGTGGAGGCCGAACAGGTCCGCGCCGCGCTGGAAACCTGGGCCGCGGCCAACACCATCTGCATCTCGCCGGGGTCGGCCCAGCGGTTTACGCTGGTGTCCGCCGCGGGGGACACCCCGCTGGGCTTTGCCGGCGAGGTGGAGCCGCTGACCGTCGGCACCGCCGAGCGGTTCGTGCAGGACTTTTTGCAGCACTGCCCCGGTGCGTCGGTGGATTACATCCACGGCGAAGCCGCGGTGCGCCGGCTGGCAGCCCAGGGGGCCGTGGGCCTGCTGATGCCGCCGCTGCAAAAGGCCGACCTGTTCCGCGGCGTGGTGCTGGGCGGGGTGCTGCCCCGCAAGACCTTCAGCATGGGCCACGCCGAGGAAAAACGCTATTATAACGAGTGCCGCAGCCTGACGGACTGACCGCCCGCCGCGCCTGACCGGCTTGAGAAAGGGAAGGGATCTTATGCCAAACAACGAACATCCTGAGGCAGTCAGCCCGGCGGCCCGCCGCCGTCGCCGCCGCCGCGGGCAGGGGGGCAAGGCCGCCCAGGCCCAGCAGCCCCAGGCCGCCCAGCAGAAAGCCCAGGCGCCCCAGGCCAGCCAAACCGCCCAGCCGCCCCGCCAGAAAAGCCAGCCGGCAGCCGGCGGCCGCAAGGCCCGCCAGCCTGTGGCGGAAAAGCAGCCGCCTGCCCGCCAGCCGGCGCAGCAGCCCGCCCGCGGCCGCCGCGCGGCCGCCCCACCGGAACGCCCGGCCCGCGCGCCCCGCGCCGAGGAACCCCGCGCCCGGCGCCGGGGCCGCCAGCCGGTGGACGAGGACCCCGGCCTGCTGCTGATCACCCGCCGCCCGCCCAAGCAGAAGTTTGCCAACTTTGAGGAGTACATCGCCGCCCACGGCGGTGTGACCGTGCCGGTGGAGGACGGGGGGACGGACGTCCCCGCGGACCCGCAGCCGCCTGCCGCGCTGCCGGAGGAAGAATAACAGACACAAACGGCCGCGCGCCGGGCAGCTGCCCGGTGCGCGGCCGTTTGCGCGGGAATATCCATGGAATATGGCGGTGATGCGTTTGATCCTGCCGGCGGTAGAGCGGCCCTCCCGCAGGCAGGTTGCACGCGGCGGGGCCGCCGGGGTATGATAGGGGCAGAGAAGATGCGGCGCGGGCCGGCTGCCTGCGCCGCCGAGAGGAGGCATCCACCATGGCAGAAGAACCGTTCCGCCCTGACCCGGCCGCCCAGGCCGAGGCGCTGCGCCGCATGGGCGCAAGGATCGCCGCCCGGCGCAAAGCACTGGGCCTGACCCAGAAACAGCTGGCCGCCCGCCTGCTGGTCAGCGACAAAACGGTAAGCAAGTGGGAGCTGGGCGGCAGCTGCCCGGACCCGGCGCTGCTGGTGCCGCTGGCCCGCACCCTGGGCCTGACGGTGGACGAGCTGCTTACCGGCAAAGCCCCGCCCGCCCCGCAAAACGCCCCGCCGGCAGGGGAAAGCCCTGCCGCGGGCAAGACCCCCGCCCCGGCGCCGGACGGCTGGCTGCGCTGGCGGCTGGACCAAAAAGCCGCAGGGATTTCGCTGCTGGGACTGCTGCTGGGCGGCGCAGGGTACAGCCTGTTTCTGCCCATGCAGTCGCTGCTGGGCGGGCAGGTCGGCTGGGTGCCGGCGGGGCTGGTCGTGGTGGCGGCGGTGGCATTGCTGCTGGCGGCCGGCAGCTGGTACCGGGGCCAGTGCCGGGCGCTGGGGGCTGCGTCCCGGCCGCTGCCCGGCCTGGCGCTTTGCTGGCTGGCTGCGCTGGCGCCGGTTTTTCTGCTGGCCGGCCGGCTGACAACAGGCCAGACGGGGGCGTGGTACCGCCTGCCCCGCGGCCTGACGGCGGACCAGCTGTTTGCCGGCGGGCAGGCGCCGGACTGGCTGACCGGCCTGGCTGCGGTGCTGCCGGCGGCGGTACTGCTGCTGCCGCTGGCGATGCTGGCCGCGGCCGCGGCGCTGTACCTGTATGCCGCTGGGCGGCAGGCGCGGCCGGGGCGGCTGCTTCCGGCCCTGCCCGGCCTGCTGCTGGCGCAGGGGGCCTGTCTGTACGGTTCCGGGCAAGCGGCCACCGCCCTGCCGGACGGCTGGTACGCGGCGGAGGCCCTGCCCGCGGACCCGGTCACGGCCGTTTATCTGCCGCCGGTACTGGCGGCGGGCGGCGTCTGGCTGGCAGTTTGCCTGGCCCTGGCTGCCTGGCAGGCGCGCCGACACGGCCGTGCCGCCTGGCGGATGCTGCCCGCCTGGGCGCTTTTGTTCCTGCTGCCCGCGGCGGCGGACTTTGCCGCGCTGCGGGCCGGCGTGCGCCTTTGTACCGACGGCCCGGCGGACGGCTACATGGCTTACCGGGCAGTCTATACCGCCCTGCCGCTGCTGCTGGCCAGCTGCGCCGCGCTGCTTGCCTGCGGCTGGGCCGCCGCCCGCCAGCCGCAGGCCGCCGGGCAGTGAACCTGCGCCCGGCCGGTTTTGCTTCTTTTTCAGCAAACGGAAAATTAGGGTGTATCTGACAAATCCCCAGCACGGTTCCATTCTGCTAAAAAACAGCGCCTGCTGCGGGTCCATGCCCTGCATCCGCTGCTTTTTGGCAAATTTTCAGCACTTTCGATTGATCAGATGCACCCTAATGCTGCTGTACAATGGTGCATACCTCTTTTGCATAACGATCGGCGTGATCGAGGGAAAACTCTCCGTGGTGCATCGCTGGAAGCAGATGCAGGCGGCTTTTTTCCAATGCTTTATGGAGTTTTTCCGCAGAAAGCAGGATGCGTTTGTTTTCCCGCTCTCCGGCAAACAGATGGACTTCTGCAGTGCATTCTCCAAGAGACTTCTTCATGCAATACAGGGAGCTTTCCTGCAGGAACGCGATCAGGTTCTGCCTGGTGATGCCGCAGCTGTCCCGATAGTAGTCCCTGAACAGTTCCGGCTTTATCCGAAGCGAGCGGAACTGCAGTTTGGAAAACCACTTTTTCCGGATCAGCCCGTAACAGCTTCCAAACGCCGGCCGGATCAACGCATACGTCAGCTTGGAGGGGATCACTGCTGCGCTCTCGACCATGGCAAAACGGCAGATGTCTTTTCGCTGAGACAACATTTCAAGCAATATCTGCCCGCCGAGAGACAACCCGCCGATCAGCAGGACCGAACCGCCTAATTTCGCATCAATAAAAGCAATGATCTCGGCAGCGTTGTCCTCGATCGTTGTGAAGCTTTTGTCGCTTCCTGCATGGCCGTCCAGTATCGGGATCATGACCCGATACTCCTTTTGAAGCCGTTCGGCTGCTTCCCGGTAATTCCACCAGGACAAGCCGCCGCCATGCAGAAGAAGGATTACTTCCCGGTTTTGTTTTCCGTATTCTTTATATTGCAACCTGCCCCACCCCGCTGCAAATCTCCGGTTTGCGGCTTGGCTGTTTGCTTTTGCCGCTGCTGCGCCGGATTTTTCGGCGCAATTTTGTTTTGCCAACTTCAATAACTGCTTTGGGCTTTCCTGCCGGTGCAGGCTGCCCAACCGCCAGAGGATATCTGATCCATCCAAAGTGCCGGGGATCCGCAGGGAAACCCTGGGGAACCCGGCGGCGTTACACGCCCCCGGCTGCTGCTTCCCCCGCCTGCCCCGGCGCGCACAGCTGCCAGAAGGCCACCGCGGCGGCCGCCGCCACGTTCAGCGAATCGACGCCGTGGGCCATGGGGATGCGCAGCGTATAGTCGCAGGCGGCAATGGTGTCCGGGGCCAGGCCGTCGCCCTCGCTGCCCAGCAGCAGCGCCAGCCGGGGGACGTCTGCCAGCCGCGGCTCCCGCAGCGAGAGCGAGTCCTCCCGCAAAGCCAGCGCGGCGGTGGCAAAGCCCATGTTCCGCAGCCGTTCCATGCCGGGCACAGGCCACTGGTCGGCCCGGCTGCCCAGCCGCGTCCAGGGCACCTGGAACACGGTCCCCATGCTGACCCGCACCGCCCGGCGGGACAGCGGGTCGCAGCAGCCGGGGGTCAGCAGCACTGCGTCCACCCCCAGCGCCGCCGCCGAGCGGAAGATCGCCCCCACATTGGTGGCGTCCACGATGTTTTCCAGCACTGCCACCCGCCTGGCCCCGGCGCAGATGTCCTCGGCCAGGGGCAGCGGCCGGCGGCGCAGGGCGCACAGCACGCCGCGGGTCAGCTGGTAGCCGGTCAGCCCGGCCAGCAGCGCCCGGTCGCCGGTGTATACCGGCACATCGCCCAGCCGGTCCAGCAGCGGCGCGGCGCTGCCCGCCAGGTGGCGCCGCTCGGCCAGCAGGGCCAGCGGCTGATAGCCGGCATCCAGCGCCGCCGCAATGACCTTGGGGCTTTCGGCGATCAAAACACCCTGCTCCGGCTCGGCCCGGCTGCGCAGCTGGCGGTCGGTCAGGCGGGCAAACACCGCCAGCTCCGGCGCGTTCAGGCTGTGCAGTTCGATCACATTTGCCATGGCGTCCCCCGGTTTACAGCCGGCGCAGCGTCCAGGGCTGGCCGGGGGCCAGGACCACGATGCGCTCCGGGTTGACGATGCGCCCGGCCAGCACCTCCGGGTCGCCGTTGAATTCCTTCATCTTCGGGGCGTCCACGCAGCCCCAGTGCCACAGGATCAGCGGCGTGTCCGGGTAGGCGGCGGCCAGCTTTTCAGCGCCGTCCAGCCCGATATGCCAGCTGCTGTCCGAAAAGTCAAACAGCATGGCGTCGGGGCGAGGCATCTCCAGCTGGCAGGGCATCAGGCGGCTGTCCCCCACCGCCCAGATGCTGCCGTCCGGGGTGTCCAGCCAAAAACCGCAGTAATCCTCCATCAAAAACTCCCGTGTCTTGTGTTTGGGGGACTGGTTCTGCCAGGCGTGGTCGGCGGGGGTCAGCTTTGCGTGCACCGGCCCCACGTTGAACCCGCCGCCGATGTCGTGCCCTGTGGCGGGCAGGCCCAGCTCAGCCGCCAGCCCCGCCACATAATGGGGCGCGTGGAAACCGCCGCACACCGGCCCCAGCCGGCGGCAGGTGTCCCGGCTGAAATGGTCGTTGTCGCAGTGGGTCAAAAGCACCGCGTCCAGGCGGGGCACCTCCCCGGCGCGGATGGGGGCGTCGGCCAGCAGCGGCATGTCAAAGCCTTCCAGCACCGGGTCGATCATCAGGGTGGTGCCGCGGCTGTTGATCAGCGCCCCGGCCCCGCCCAGCCAGCGGATGGTGGTGCCCTGCTGCGGGGCAAAGGCCTCGGCGCCAAAGGGCTGCGTCCGGGGGGCCTGCGCCTGCCCCTGCGGGCTGCGTGGAATGACGGTCATGGAAAGATCCCCTTTCTGTTCCGGCTGCGCGCGGGCTGCGGGCAGCCGGTCTGTCTGTATTCAGTATCCTGCGATTTTGCCGCAATGTCAAGAAGCTGCTGCGTATGGTTTGCCATGCGCGCGGGGCATGATCGCGCCAAAACCGTTTACAACCGCGCCCGCCGGCCTTATACTGGGGAAAAGCGGCGCGGCCCGCAAAAAAAGCGCGCCCCCTGTGTAACATCATTGTCCAAAATCCGTTATTCCAAATGAAAGGAGGGTATCGTCATGGAGGATCGTGACATTGTGGCGCTGTACTTTGCCCGCAGCGAGAATGCCATTGCCGAAACGGCCAGGAAGTTCGGCGCTTACTGCCGCACCATCGCCTACAACATCCTGGCCAGCCGCCGGGACGCCGAGGAGTGCGAAAACGACACCTGGCTGGCCGCCTGGAACAGCATGCCGCCCAACCGGCCGGCGCGGCTGGCGCCCTACCTGGGGCGCATCACCCGCAACCTGGCGCTGGACCGGTACGACCAGGCCCGCGCGCAAAAGCGCGGCGGGGCGTTCGGCGGGATTTTGGCCGAGCTGGACGAGACCCTGCCCGCCGCCGGCACGGTGGCGGGCGAGGTGGAGGCGGCCGAGACCGCGCGGCAGATCAGCGATTTTCTGCGCGCGCAGCCGGAGCAGGCGCGGCGGATCTTTCTGCGGCGGTATTGGTACTGCGATAAGACCGGCGACATCGCCAGGCGGTACGGCATCACCGAGAGCAAGGTGCGCGTGACGCTGCACCGGATGCGGGAGAAACTGAAGGTTTACCTGGAACAGCAGGGGGTGGAACTATGACTGCACGGGAACTGTTTGAGGCCATCGGGCTGGTGGACGAGGAACTGATCGCGGACGCCGACGCGCCGGTGCGGCGGCGCTGGACGCCCCGCCTGGTGCTGCGGCGGGCGCTGCCGCTGGCCGCCTGCCTGTGCGTGGCGGCGGGTGCGGTGATCGCCTGGCGCATTGCCCCGTGGCAGGGGATGACCGGCAGCAGCATCCAGAGCGAAGCCGCCGCGGCCCCCGACCTGGCCGCCGCGCCGGAGCAGTCGGGCGCTGGCGAGGGCGGCAGCGAGGCCGCCGCCGCAGCCCCGAAGGAAACCGACGAGCGGGACAGCCTGGCCGCCGACCAGGCCGGGATACCGGCAGAGCAGGAACAGTGGTTTGGGGGAGCCGCCGGCGGCATGGGCGGCATGACGCTTTTGGCGGCGGATGCCGCCGAGCTGGCCGTGACCGACGTTCTGGACGGCGAAACGCCCGAAACGCTGACTGTCTACCGCGGTACGCTGGCCGGCATGACGATCGACGAGGACCGCATGCGCGAGACCCTGCGCACTGTGCTGGCGGCGCTGGGCCAGGACCCGGCGCTGGCCGACACCGCGGAACTGAACTGGCACATCGCCGACGTTGAAAGCACGGAGGATGCGCTGGCGCTGGCCGAGAAGATCCAGACGAAACAGGCCGATGCGCGCGGTATGCTGGACTTTTGGGGCGGCGCCTGCAGCCTGGAGGTGACGCTGCCGGACAGCAGCACGCTGAGCGTGATCAACGACGGCACGGTCCGCTGGTGGCCGAGCGGAGACGCGGGCTGGACGGATGCCGAGATCGCCGCCAACGCCGACACGATCCTGGATGTCAACGCCGGCCTGCTGGAGGCACTGGGCGGCTGTACGACGGTGATCCCGGCCCCGACCGATCGCAGGTACGCCGACGGCGGCGAGAGTGCCGTCGGCATCTGGCTGGCACCGGGCGGCGATACCGCCAGCGAAAAGCTGTTTGGCCGGGATATGGGCGCCCTGTTCAGCCTGCAGGCTGACGAAAACGGCGTGCTGACCGGGTTCCAGCGTTTTGGCAATGCCTTGGCCGAGCCCATCGGCGAGTACAGCATCCTTTCCCGCGAAAGCGCCGAGGCGCTTTTGCAGCAGGGCGTCCATCTGGACGCCGCGTATTCGGACAACGACCCCGCGGAAGGCGCCGTGGTGGATGCGCAACTGTGCTATCTGCGCGGCCGGGCGTACTACTATGTGCCCATGTGGTGCTTTACGGTGGACCTGGGCGAGGCCGAAGCCCCGGCGGAAGTGTCCGAGGAAGCCGCCGGCCTGGGCCTGCACGCCTACCAGCGGTACTATGTCCCGGCCATTGACCTGGACACGCTGGCCGATATCATCGCCGCCGACCAGGCGGGCTGACGCAGGATCGACAAAACAAAACCAGCCGCAGGGCGCGGCAGACCCCAAAACGGGGGCCGCGCCCTGCGGCTGTGTTTTTGCTTTGCAGGGGCCAGTCTGCGGCGGGCGTTACCGCCACAGCTTTTCCCAGGTCTTGATGTCCATGGTCACGCCGGGCAGCACCTCCACCGGGGCGGTGCCGGCGGGGCGGAAGCCCCGCTTTTTGCAGAACGCCTCGGCCTGCAGGTCCCGCGCCCACACCGGCATGAACAGACGGGTGCGGCCGTCGCCCTCGGCCAGGCGCTGGGCGTAGGTGATGACCCCGCGGCCGATGCCCCGGCCCCGCACATCGGCGCACAGGTACAGCCGGCTGATGCACAGCGCCCCGGCGGGGGACAGGTCCAGCGCAAAATACCCCACCTCCCGGCTGCCCAGGTAGATGAGAAAGTAGTTGACGCCGGAGCGGATCTCGTCCTCGGTAAGGTCGTCGCTCTGGTATTTTTGGGCCAGCAGCAGGCCGTTTTTGCCGCCCAGCCGGCTGTACACGGCGGGGAAGATCTCCTCGGCCAGCTCGGCCACGCGGGCGATGTAGCGTGCTTTTGTTACCTGTTTGTAGCTTGCGTTCATGGTGTCTCCTTTGGGTTGGGCAGATCAGGCGGCTTTGGGGCGGGGTCAGCCGCCGTCCTCGATGGTCACCGAGGCTTCGGCGGGCAGGCAGGCGGCCCAGTCGCCGGCGCGGGACAGCCAGCCGAACCCCTCGCACAGATGGTCGGGGCAGGGGCTTTCCACAAAGGCGATGGCGCCGTTTTGCACCTGCAGGTGGATGGTGTAGCCGCCGCTTTCCAGGTCGTAGCGGGCGTCCTCGTCCAGGGGGATGCGCAGCGTCTGCTGGGGGCTGCCGTACTGGACCACCGCCACCGCGCCGCTGCCGCCGTGGGTGGCGGCGTACAGCACTACGGCGGCGGCCAGCACCACGGCGGCGAACAGCAGGGTGGAGCGGCGGGGGAGCTTTGGTTTTGCCATGGTTTGTTCCCTTGAAAAACAGAAAAGTCCGAGAAGCCGAAAAACAAAAGGCGGTCACAGCCCGGCGGCGGTGTATACGGTATCCGGCCCGCTGCCGCCGGTGTGGCGCAGCGGGGTGCCCTGCGCTTCCAGCGTGCGGCAGGCGGCCAGCACCGGGGCGGTCAGGCGCTCGCCCGGCACCACCAGCGGCACGCCGGGCGGGTAGGCCCACAGGTACTCGGCGGCGACGCGGCCCTCGGCCTCCGCCAGCGGGCAGGGAACAGCGGGGCGGCGCAGCGCCTGGGCGATGGTGCACACCGCCCGGCCGGGCGGGGGAGGCGGCGTGTGCTGCGGCAGGCGGCCGCCGGGGGCGGCGGCGTCGATGGCACGCAGAGCAGCGGCAAACCGGTCCAGCGTGTCGTCGGCGTCGCAGGGGCTGGTCATGGCCAGCAGCAGGCTGCCGCAGGTCATCTCCGGCTCAAACCCGTGGTCCCGGCGCAGCCGGTGCGCCAGCTGCGGGCCGGTCAGCCCGGCGGCCGCGCCGTCCACCAGGATCTTGCCCCGGTCCAGCCCGAAGCAGGCCGGGTGGCCCTGCGGCGCGTCCGCCCCGCGGCCCAGCACCCGCAGCCGGGCAAGCCCGGCGACGGCGGCGTCGAACCGGTCCAGCCGGTTGGCCCAGGCCGCGAACCAGGCGTCCCCATGGGCGGCCAGCAGGCCGGTGCAGCCGTCCAGCGAGGCCATCAGCGGGTAGGAGGGGGAGCTGGTCTCGAACACGTCCAGCTGGCGCTCCACCTCGCCGGCCAGCGCGGGGCCGTACCGCCCGCCCAGGTGCAAAAGCGCCGTCTGGGTCAGGCTGGGCAGCGTCTTGTGGGGGCTTTGCACCACAATGTCCGCCCCGCCGGCCAGCGCGCCGCCCCGCCAGCCGTGGGCCCGGGCCAGCGGCAGGTAGTGGGCGCCGTGGGCCTCGTCCACCAGCAGCGGCACGCCGCGGGCGTGGCAGAGGCCGGCGATCGACGCGATATCGCTCAAAACGCCCTCGTAGGTGGGGCTGGTCAGGATCACGCAGGCGGCCTGCGGGCAGGCGTCCAGCGCGGCGGCCACGTCCTGCGGGGCGATGCTGCCGTGGATGCCGAAGTCCGCGTCCGGCTTTGGCATGACCCAGCGCACCCGCAGGTCCCCCAGCTCAATGGCGTGGAACACCGATTTGTGGCAGTTGCGGGCGGCGATGACGGTGCTGCCCGCGGGGGCCAGCGCCCGGATGCCCGCCAGCAGCCCTACGGTGGCCCCGTTGACCAGGTAAAAGGTCCTGGCCGCGCCCCACAGCCGGGCGGTGCGCTCCATGGCCTGGGCCAGGATGCCCGCGGCGCCGTGCAGGTCGTCGGCGCCGTCGATCTCGGTCAGGTCCCAGCCATAGGGCAGGCCGGGGGCGGGGCAGACCCGGCGCTTGTGGCCGGGCATGTGCAGCGGGGTGCGGGCGGCGGAAAGCGCGGCCAGCTGCGTCTGCAAAATGTGGGTGTCGGGCGTTGCGGACATGGGGGAAAGGCTCCTTTGCGTGGGGGTGTTAGCGGCGCGGCGGTCAGTCCAGCACCAGCCGGGCGGTGCTGCCGGTGCGGGTCTTGCGGACGATGATCTGCCGGGTCAGGCGGTTTTGCAGCGCCTCCACATGGCTGATAACGCCCACCAGCCGGTCGGACCCGGCCAAACCGGCCAGCGTGTCCACCGCCTTTTCCAGCGCGTCGGCGTCCAGCGTGCCGAAACCCTCGTCGATGAACAGCGTGTCGATGCGCACGCCGCCGGCGCTCTGCTGGATGATGTCGCTGATGCCCAGCGCCAGGCACAGCGCGGCCATAAAGCTCTCGCCGCCGGACAGGCTGCCCACCGGGCGGTACTTGCCGGTGTAGGCGTCGAACACGTCCAGGTCCAGCGCGGTGCGGTCGCCGATGGCCTCGCTCTGGCGGCGGCGCATCGTGTACTGGCCGTCCGTCATGCGGGTAAAACGACGGTTGGCCGCCTCGATGACCTCGTCAAAATAGAACGCCTGCACGTACTGCTCAAAGGGCAGCTTGATGCGCCCCGGCAGGTTGCCCTTCAGCGTGCGGGCCAGGTTGTCCCACAGTTTCTGGCGTTCCAGGGCGGCGCCGGCGGTCTTTTGCGCGGCGGCCAGCTGCCGGGCGGCCTGCCGGTTGGCGGCCAGCCGCTGGGCGGCGGCCTGGCGGGCGCTCTCGGCGCCGGCGCGGTCGGCCTTCCGCCCGGCCAGGCGGGACTCCAGCCCGGCGGCGTCGGTCTCCGGGGCGACGGCAAAGGCGGCCAGCGCCTCCTGCAGGGCCTTGGCGCGGGCGTCCAGGGCGTTTTGCCGGTCCTGGGCGGCCCGGCGCTCCTCGGCGGCCCGGTCCAGCGCGGCTTTCAGCGCGCCGGCCTGCCGGGACAGGTCCTCCTTTGCGGCGTTCAGCGCCGTCAGGTCGGGGTAGGGCAGGCTTTCGGCGGCGGCCTGGGCCGCGGCGGTCTTTGCGGCGCTCTCGGCGGCCGAGGCGGCGGCCTTCTGCCGGGCGGCGTTCCAGCTCTGCTCCAGCCCGGCGCGCTGTTCGGTCAGCCGGGCGCGCTGCTCGGTCAGTTGGTCGGCGCGGGCCTTGTCGGCGGTCAGCGCGGCGATGCGGGTCTGCAGGCCGGTCAGGCCGGTGCGCAGGCTGGCCTGCTGGGCCTGCAGGGCGTTTTGCAGCGCGGCGTCGTCCAGCGCCGCGGCGGCGGGGCCGGTGTAGCGGGCGCCGCGGCGGGCAAAAAAGGCGTCGGCGGCCTTTTGCAGGGCCTGCCGCCCGGCCTGGACCGCGGCGTGGCTGCGGCCGGCGGCCTCGCTGGCTTTGGTGGCGGCTTTTTGGGCGGCGGCCATGGCGCGGGCGGCGTCGTCCACCTGGGCCTCGGTCACGGCGGCGTCGGGCAGCGCGGCGGGCGCGGGGTGGTGCGTCGCGCCGCAGACGGGGCAGGGCTGCCCTTCGGCCAGGTCTTTGGCCAGCAGGCCGGCGCGCTGGGCGTTCAGGCTGCGCAGCAGCGCGGCGTGGCGGGCGGCGGCGTCGTCCGCCGCGGCCTGGGCGGCGCGGTAGGCGGCCTGGGCTTTGGCGGCGTCGCTCTCGGCCCGGCGGACGCCCGGCAGGTCGGCCAGGCAGGCGGCGCAGGCGTCCAGCAGGGTCTGGGCGGTCTCGGCCTGGGCCTGCAGGCGGGCCAGCTCGGTCTCCGGCGCGCCCAGCTGGGCCAGCGCCTTCTCGGCGGCGGCCAGGCCGTCGGCGGTTTTATCCAGCGCGGCCCTGGCTTGGCTCTCGGCTTCGGCGTCCGCCTCGGCGGCGCAGCGGGCGGCGTCGGCGGTGCGGCGGGCTTCGGCCAGCGCGCGGTAGCGGGGGATCTCGCTTTCCAGCGCGTGCAGGCGGGCGGTCAGCGCTTCCAGTTCCGGGCGGCGGGCCTCGGTCTCGGCCCAGGCGGCCTGCCGGGCGGGCAGGGCGTCGGCCTCGGCGTCCCGGTCCCGGCGGACCTGGGCCAGCTCCTGGCACAGGCCGGCCCGGCTGCGGGCGGATTCCAGCGCGGCGGAGGTCTTGGCAATCTCCGCGTCCAGCGCCTCCACGGTTTGGGCGGCTTCGGCCGCGGCGCGGGCGTCGGCCTCGATCAGCGCGGCCGCCAGCGTTTCGGCCTCGGCGGCGCGGTAGGGGTCGCGCGCGGCCTGCAGGGCGGCCAGGGGCGAAGTCTCCGGGGCATCGGGGGCGGCCTGTAGGCTGCCCATGTACAAAAGCAGCGCATTGTTGGCGTTGGCGGCGGCCTTTTCGGCCTCGCGGGCCCGGTCGCCGGCGGCCTCGGCCAATTTCTGGTAGGACCCGGTGCCGAAGATCTGCCGCAGGATCCTGGTGCGGTCGGCGGAGGGCGCGTTCAGCAGCCGGGTGAAATCGTTCTGCGCCAGCATCGACACCTGGGCGAACTGCTGCGCGTCGATGCCCAAAAGCGCCGTGACCGCCGCCGTGACCTGCCGCATGCCGGAGACCGGCTCCTCCGGCTCCCGCACCAGCTCGGCCCTGGCGGCCACGGTGGTATAGCCCTCGCCGCGGGCCTTGCGGCGCTGCTGCTCCGGCGCGCGGGTGACGGTGTACTGCCGCCCGGCGTGGGCAAAGGTCAGCCGCACGTAGGCGGTGGCGGCGGGGTCGGCAAAGTCGCTGCGCAGCATCGAAGGCTCCCGGTAACGGCCGGTGACCTCGCCGTACAGCGCAAAGGTGATGGCGTCAAACAGCGCGGTCTTGCCCGCGCCGGTGTCGCCGGAGATCAAAAACAGCCCGCCCTGCCCGAACTGGCTGAGATCCAGCGTTGTCACGCCGGCGTAGGGGCCAAAGGCGCACAGCTCCAGCATCAGCGGCCGCATGGGTCCACCTCCTCCCGCAAAGCGTTCAGCGCGTCCAGCTCGGCCTGGGTGGGGGCGCGGCCCTGCACCGTGGCAAAAAAATCCCTGAACAGCTCGGCAAAGCTGCGGCGGCGCACCTGTGCGGCGGTGCGGGCGGCGCCGTCGGGGGCCGCATTGCGGGGCGCGTAGTCCAGCTTCATGGCGTTGGGATAGGCGGCCCGCAGCCGGGCCATCGCGTCGGGCACCGGTGTCTCGTCGGTCAGGGTGGCCCAGATGTAATCCTCGCTGCCGCAGACGTTGGCCGGGTCGGTCAGCCGGGCCAGCGGCCCGGTCAGGTGGCGCATGGCGCGGCGGGGCGCAAGCGGCACCAGCTCAACGTCGGCGCTGCCGTCGGCGGCCAGTGTTACCAGCGGGGCGGATTTTTCGGCCCCGCACTCGTCCAGAGAATAGCTCAGCGGGCTGCCGGCGTAGCGCACCGTCCCGCACCCCACGGCCTGGGGGCGGTGGATATGCCCCAGCGCCGCGTAGCAGAACCCGGCAAAGCGGGCGGCGTCCACCTGCTCCACCGTGCCCACCTCCACGGCGCAGCTCTCGCTGCCGGCGGTCTGGGGCGGGCAGGCCCCGGCCGTGACAAACTGGTGCGCCACCAGCACCCGGCGCGTGCCGCCGGCCGGCGGCAGCGTGGCCAGCGCCGCGGCCACCGCCTCGTCGTAGGTGCGGATGGCGGCGTCCGGCAGGAAATGCCGCACCGTGGCCGCCCGCACAAAGGGCAGCAGCACAAACTCCACCGGGCCGGCGTCGTCGGCCAAGGTCACCGGCGCCAAACTGCCGGTGAACCGCCCGGCCAGGTAGACGCCCTGCCGGGCCAGCAGCCGCACCGCGTAGTCCAGCCGCTCGGCGCTGTCGTGGTTGCCGGAGACTGCCAGTACCTTGACGCCCCGCGCCGCCAGCTCGGTCAAAAACCAGTCCAGCAGCAGCACGGCGCCGGCGGGCGGCTGGGGCACGTCGTAAATGTCCCCGGCCACGACCACGGCGTCCACGCCGCGCCCGGCGCACAGGTCCACGACCTGCTCCAAAATAAAACGCTGGTCGTCCAAAAGGTCAAAGCCGTTGACCCGCTTGCCCAGGTGCAGGTCCGCCAGATGGAGAAAACGCATGGGGATACTCCTTAAAAAACAGCAAAACAGGCAAAAACACGCGCAGCGTGCCGAGTTCCCCGGCACGCTGCCAAACAAGCAAACAGGTCCGCAGGGCCCGGCGCGCCCCGACGGCGTTACAGCATGTGCTTTTTGTGCAGCACCCAGGCGGCCACGATGCAGACCACCAGGATAATGCCGCACACGATGCCAAAAGCCCCGCTGCTGCCCACAAAGGGCATGCTGGCGGCGTTGACGTTCATGCCGTACAGGCCGGAAATCACGGTGGGCACCGCCATGATCAGCGTGATGGAGGACAAAAATTTCATGGCGTTGTTCAGGCGGTTGTCCAAAATGGCCGAGAACAGTTCCCGCGTACCTTTGATATCGTCGCGGTAGATACCGGTCATCTCGATGGCCTGGCGCAGCTCGACGATCACATCGTCCAGCAGCTCCCGGTCATCGGGGTACTGCTCCAGCCGTTTGTAGCGGGTCAGCCGGTCCATGACGGTGTTGTTGGCCCGCAAGCTGGTGGCAAAATAGACCAGCGTCGATTCCAGCCGGTGCAGGTCCATCAGGTCCTTGTCCTCCAGCTGGCCGGAAAGGTTCGCCTCCAGCGCCTGCCGGCGGCGGTCGATCAGCCGCAGCTCCTGCTGGTAGATGGTGGCCGCGCGGTACAGGATCTGGTAGACGAACCGCATTTTTTTGCGGGTGGAGAATCCCCGCACCCGGCAGGCGGCAAAATCGGCCAGCACCGGTGTTTCCACCGAGCAGACCGTCACGATCATCTGCTGGGTCAGCAGGATGCCCAGGGGGATGGTGGTGTACACGCCCTCGCCGGCGTCGTTCTCTTTGCTGGGGATGTCCACCAGGATCAGCGTGTAGCCGTCCTCCAGCGAGATGCGGGCGCTTTCCTCGGCGTCCAGGGCGGCCTGCAGGTCGGCGGGCTCAATGTCCAGCGTGGTGGCTACCCGGCGGATCTCGTCGGGGTTGGGGGCGGTCATGCAGATCCAGCACCCTTCCGCAAAGGTGGTCTCACGCGTCAGCTGCTGTTCTTTGGTCCGATAGATTTTTAGCATACTGCAAACACCGCCATTCCCGCCGCACCGGCTGTTCCCAAAAGCTGCACGGGGGCACAAAACCCCAGTATCACATAGTACCAGTATACGGGATAGCGTTCCGGTTGGCAAGGGAAAGTTTTGGCGCGGCGCTTACCCCCGGCCGGCCAGCCGGTCCAGGGTAACGCCGTAAAAGTCCGCCAGCCTGACCGCCAAAGGCAGCGGGATGGGGCGTTCGCCCCGCTCGTACCTGGCGTAAAGCGACGTGCTGCAGCCCAGCATGGCTGCCGTCTGCGCCTGGGTCATGCCGTGTTCCCGGCGCAGGGCGGCCAGCTGCAGCCGTCCGGCGCCGCCGCGGGGCGGTTGGGCGGCGGGCGTTTCGTCACGCCCCAGCAGATAGTCCACGCTGACGCCGTAAAAGTCCGCCAGGCGCAGCAGCACCTGGGTGGGAATATCATTTTCGCCGGTCTCGTATTTGGAATAGCCCGTTTGGGACATCCCCAGCACGGTGGCGACCTGTGTCTGGTTCAAATCTTTATCTTCCCGCAGATCACGCAGCCGGTTCTTCATAGAGAATCACCCCGGCGTACAGTATTCCATAGCCTGAAACAGATTATTGAAATTCAATCTGTTTCAGGTTATACTGTACACACAGGGTGTCCCGTTCTCGTGTTTTCTGCGGTCTGCGGCAGGATTTTCGGCGCGGCGTTTATTCCCGGCCGGCCAGCCGGTCCAGGGTGACGCCGTAAAGATCCGCCAGCTTGACCGCCAAAGGCAGCGGCAGGGGGCGTTCGCCCCGCTCGTACTTGGCGTAAAGCGACGCACTGCAGCCCAGCAGGGCTGCCGCCTGCGCCTGGGTCATGCCGTGTTCCCGGCGCAGGGCGGCCAGCTGCAGCCGTCCGGACCCGCCGCGGGGCGGTTGGGCGGCGGGCGTTTCGTCACGCCCCAGCAGGTAGTCCACGCTGACCCCGTAAAGGTCCGCCAGGCGCAGCAGCACCTCCGGCGGGATAATATGCTGCCCGCTTTCATAATAGGAATAAGCCCGCTGGGTAATATTGATCGCATCACCGACCTGTGCCTGGGTCAGATCATGGTCCTCCCGCAGGTCGCGCAGGCGTCTGTATCGTTCCACATACATCACCAGATGCAGTATAGGATAGAACGATTTGTTCTATTGACGGCTAGAGTATTGCGGTCTAAACTGTACAAAAATACAAAAATGCGTTGTGCCGAAAGGAGCCTGCCCCATGCCAAAACAACCCGACTACAAGGAACTTTACAATCTGCTGTATCGGTCCACCAACGCCGCCATGCAGACGCTGGAAGAGTCGATCAGCCGCTGCAGGAAGGCCTACCTGGCAGCCTGCGGGCCGCGCGGCACAGGCCAGTCACAGGCCGAACGCGAAAGACTGCGGCCCCATTTTACCCAATTGATGAAACTGATATGCAAAGAGTATGACGTCACGCCGGCAGAGCTGTTTGCGGGCGGCGGGCAGCCGGTGGCCCTGGCGGACACCGAGCAGGAGCTTCTGCGCCGGTGGGCGCTGCTGCCGGCGCCGCAGCGCGGGGCTTTGCTGGCGCTGATGGACAGCATGATCGGCCCGGGCAATGCCTGGTAGGTCGGCCGCAGGCCGGATATGCTGCATAATTGCTGCATATCGCTAAAATTTATGCATATTTATCCAACCCCAAAATCAGGAATGGCGCAATCCGCACAAAATCGCGCGGAGTGTATGGTATAGTTTGTCAAAAACGCCATCTTGCATTTTGGGGTTTCCCGTTTATAATGGGAATATGCAATGAATATTTATTCAAATTAAGGCGGGGCGGGCAGCGGCACGCCGGCAGCGGTATCCCCCGGCGGCCGCCCGAACCATACAGACAGGAGTGCATCTACCATGAAAAAGGCAAAGAAAGACATCAAAAAAGTCGTGCTGGCCTACTCCGGCGGCCTGGACACCTCCATCATCATCCCCTGGCTGAAGGAGAATTACAACAACTGCGAGGTCATCGCCGTCTCCGGCGACGTGGGCCAGGGCACCGAGCTGGACGGCCTGGAGGAAAAAGCCAAAAAGACCGGTGCTTCCAAGCTGTACGTGCTGGATCTGAAAAAAGAGTACGTCGAGGACTTTATCTGGCCCTGCCTGAAGGCCGACGCCAAGTACGAGGATTACCTGCTGGGCACCAGCCACGCCCGCCCCTGCATCGCCAAGGGCCTGGCCGAGATCGCCATCCAAGAGGGCGCCGACGCCATCTGCCACGGCTGCACCGGCAAGGGCAACGACCAGGTCCGCTTTGAGCTGACCCTGAAGGCCTTCTGCCCCGACATGGCCATCATCGCCCCCTGGCGCGAGTGGGACATCAAGAGCCGCGACGAGGAGATCGACTACGCCGAGGCCCACCACATCCCCCTGCGCATCAGCCGCGAGACCAACTACTCCAAGGACAAAAACCTCTGGCACCTGTCCCACGAGGGCATGGACCTGGAGAACCCCGCCAACGAGCCCCAGTACAACAAGCCCGGCTTCCTGGAGCTGGGCGTCAGCCCCGAGCAGGCGCCCGATGTGCCCACCTATGTGACCATCCACTTTGAGAAGGGCATCCCCACCGCCGTGGACGGCAAGGAGATGGGCGCGGTCGAGCTGGTCGAGTACCTGAACAAGGTGGGCGGCGAAAACGGCATCGGCCTGCTGGACATCGTCGAGAACCGCCTGGTGGGCATGAAGAGCCGCGGCGTCTACGAGACCCCCGGCGGCGCCATCCTCTACAAGGCCATCAACGTCCTGGAGACCATCACCCTGGACAAGGAGAGCGCCCACTTCAAGGCCCAGCTGGCCCAGAAGTACGCTGACATCGTCTACAACGGCCAGTGGTTCACTCCCCTGCGGGAGGCTCTGGACGCCTTTGCCGACAGCCTGGAAAAGACCGTCACCGGCGACGTCAAGCTCAAGCTGTACAAGGGCAACATGATCAACGCCGGCGTCACCTCTCCGTACACCCTGTACGACGAGCAGACCGCCTCCTTCGGCGAGGACGACGACTACGACCAGGCCGATTCCGCCGGGTTCATCAACCTGTTCGGCCTGCCCATCGCCGAGCGCGCCAAGCTGGCCAAAAAGTGGCCGAAGGAGTAAGAGCGGGTGCAAGGCTCGTTTTCGGGACGAAGGGGGTCTGCCTGCGGGGCTGTGCTGCGTAGGGGCCGATGATTTTCATCGGCCCGGAGCCGGCGGTTGGCTGCCGTTTCCGCCTTTGCTGCCCGTTTGCCTTGCCCTACGATCCTGCGTAAGGCACAGACGGCACAAAACCGCCTTTCAACCGCAAAGTTCCGCGGGACGATGCGAGCACTGCCGCCCGCAGGCGGCGTTTCGGAGGCTCCCCGGCGCGCAGCGCCGGTGTAAGAGCCGGAGATCGTCCCCTGCGGATGCAGCAAACGCCAGCCAACCCGCAAGGGTAAAGACGCGGTAAGGTGCCGCACCCCTCAGTCGGCATTCGCCGACAGCTCCCCTTCCAGGGGAGCCTTTGGGGGAAGCAGCCGTTCGTAAAGCCTCCCCTGCAAGGGGAGGTGTCACCGAAGGTGACGGAGGGGTGCATTGCCGCGCAGCCTTACCGGTATCCTTTGCAGGATGCCCGCAGGGCCCGCCGTGGCTGCCCCGCAAGGCGCTGCGACCCGGCAGTTTCGCCGGAAACGCTCCGATCCGCGGCCAGGGGCCGCACCTGAATTTCTCATTCCTGATTTCCAATTTCCGCAAAACCGCCGTCCCAGGGCCGCGCCGCAAGGCCCGCCCTGGGCGGTTTGTCATTTCCCGGCCAACGCCCCACCCACAAGCAACAGGAGGTACCCACCATGCCGCAACTCTGGCAGGGCCGCGCAAGCAAGGCGGTCGACAGCCGCGTCAACGATTTTAACTCCAGCATCCGCTTCGATGCCCGCATGATCGAGCAGGACATCCGCGGCAGCATGGTCCACTCGGCCATGCTGGGCCGGCAGGGCATCATCCCCGCCGCCGACGTGCAGGCCATCCATCAGGGCCTGGAAGGCATTCTGGCCGACCTGCATTCCGGCGCGCTGGCCATCGATCCGGAGGCCGAGGACGTGCACACCTTTGTGGAGCAGACCCTCACCGCCCGCATCGGGGACGCCGGCAAGCGGCTGCACACCGGCCGCAGCCGCAACGACCAGGTGGCGCTGGACATCCGCCTGTGGCTGCGGGACGAGGGCGAGGCCCTGCAGGCCGGCATCCGGGAGCTGATCGCCGCGCTGTGCAGCCAGGCCGAGGCCGCTGCCGGGTACGTCATGCCCGGCTACACCCATCTGCAGCGTGCCCAGCCGGTCACCTTCGGCCATCAGCTGATGGCTTACGCCGCCATGCTGCTGCGGGACCTGGGCCGCTTCCGGGACGCCGCCGCCCGCATGGACGCCGAGTGCCCGCTGGGCTCCGGCGCGCTGGCCGGCACCACCTACCCCATCGACCGGGACTACACCGCCCGCGAGCTGGGCTTTGCCGCCCCCTGCGCCAACTCGATTGACGGCGTGTCCGACCGGGATTTCTGCATCGAGTTCGTCTCGGCCATCGCCGCCTGCATGATGCACCTGTCCCGCCTGTCGGAGGAGATCATCCTGTGGTGCAGCTGGGAGTTCAAGTTCATTGAGCTGGACGACGCCTTCACCACCGGGTCGTCCATCATGCCGCAGAAGAAAAACCCCGACGTCACCGAGCTGATCCGCGGCAAGACCGGCCGGGTCTACGGCGACCTGAACACGCTTTTGGTGATGATGAAGGGCCTGCCCCTTGCCTACGACAAGGACATGCAGGAGGACAAGGAGGCGGTGTTCGACGCGGTGGACACGCTCTCGCTCTGCCTGCGCACCCTGACCCCCATGCTGCAGACCATGCGCCCGCTGCCGGACAATATGCGCCGCGCCGCCGCCAAGGGCTTTATCAACGCCACCGACTGCGCCGACTACCTGACTAAAAAGGGCATGCCCTTCCGCGACGCCTACAAGTGCACCGGCCAGATGGTGGCCGCCTGCATCGCCGCCGACAAAACGCTGGAGGAGCTGACGCTGGAGGAGTTCCGGTCTTACAGCCCGCTGTTTGAGCAGGACGTGTACGACGCCATCGACCTGACCAACTGCTGCAACGGCCGCACCAGCTACGGCGGCCCCGCCAGGGAGAGCGTGCTGCGCCAGGTGGCCGACACCCGCAGCAAGCTGGCGGAGTGAGACGGCCAAAGCTGCCGCCGCAAACGCCCCGGCGGGGATAAATGCCTGCCCTTGCAAACGGAACGGCAGCGCCATCTTTTGCCGGCTGGCCGTCCATCTCCGACCCCATGCTTCACAACAGGAGGCATCTATCATGCAACGCTACAAGATTTTCGTCGACGGTTCCGCCGGCACCACCGGCCTTCGCATCCTGGACCGGCTGGCCGGCCGGCCGGAGCTGGAGCTTATCTCCCTCCCGGAAGCCGACCGAAAAAACCTGGACGCCCGCGCCGAAGCCTGCGCCAAAGCCGACCTGGTGTTCCTCTGCCTGCCGGACGCGGCCTCGCGGGAGATCGTGCCGCTGATCCCGGCCAATGTCCGCGTGCTGGACACCTCCACCGCCCACCGCACCGCCCCCGGCTGGGTCTACGGCCTGCCGGAGCTGGCCGGCCAGCGGGCGCGCATCGTGGAGGCGGCCCGCGTGGCGGTGCCCGGCTGCCACGCCACCGGCTTTGCGGTGCTGGCGGCCCCGCTGGTGCAGATGGGCCTGCTGCCGCCGGACTACCCCTTCACCGTCACCAGCCTGACCGGCTACTCCGGCGGCGGCAAGAGCATGATCGCCGACTACCGGGCCGACGGCCGCCCCGCCGCGCTGGACAGCCCCCGCAGCTACGGCCTGGGCCTGCACCACAAGCACCTGCCGGAGATGCAGGCCGTCTGCGGCCTGACCGCCCCGCCCGCCTTTGTGCCGGTGGTGGCCGATTATTACTGCGGCATGCAGACCATCCTGCCCTTGCACATGGCGCTGGCCAAGGCTCCGGCCGGGGAGCTTGCCCGCGCGCTGGCCGGCTACTACGCCGGGCAAAGCCAGATCACTGTGCACCCGCTGGGCGAGGTACCGGAAAACGGTTTTCTGGCCTCCAATGCGCTGGCCGGCAGCGACCGGCTGGAGATCTACTGCACCGCCAGCCCGGACGGCAGCCAGATGCTGCTGGCCGCCCTGTTTGACAACCTGGGCAAAGGCGCTTCCGGCGCGGCGGTCCAGTGCATGAACCTGATGCTGGGCCTGCCGGAAACGGCGGGGCTGGAATAACAAACCATGGAGAGAAGAGAGTATCTATGCAGAACATTTCGCTGACGCCCGTGGAGGGCGGCGTCTGCGCGCCGAAGGGATTCTCGGCGGCGGGCGTGCACTGCGGCATCCGCCGCAACCATTCCAAACCGGACCTTGCCATCCTGAAAGCCGACGTGCGCTGTGCGGGCGCCGCCTGCTACACCACCAACAAGGTCTACGGCGCGCCCATCACGGTGGACCGGGAGCATCTGGCCGACGGCTGCGCCCAGGCCATCGTCATCAACTCCGGCAACGCCAATACCTGCGCGCCGAACGGCGTTCAGCTGGCCCGCGACGTCTGCAGGCTGGCCGCCGACGCGCTGGGCGTGGCCGAGGAGGACGTGCTGCCCGCCTCCACCGGCGTCATCGGCCAGGCCATGAGCATCGAGCCTTTTGCCGCCGGCATCCCGGACGCCGCCGCAAAGCTGGACGCCGGCCCCGCCGGCAGCCTGGCCGCCGCCACCGCCATCATGACCACCGACACCCACCCCAAGCAGGCCGCGGTGGAGTTCACGCTGGGTGGCAAGCCCTGCCGCCTGGGGGCCATCGCCAAAGGTTCCGGCATGATCCACCCCAACATGGCCACCATGCTGCTGTTTTTGACCACAGACGCCAACGTGGCCCCGGATGTGCTGCAAACCGCTCTGTCCGCCGTGGTGCCCGCCACCTTCAACCAGATCTCGGTGGACGGCGATACCTCCACCAACGACACCGTCATCCTGCTGGCCTCCGGCCTGGCGGGCAACGCCCCCCTGCAGCCCGATACCGAGGACTACGCCGTGTTCGTCGCCGCGCTGACCCATGTGGCCGAGCAGCTCTGCCGCGAGCTGGCCGGCGACGGCGAGGGCGCCACCAAGCTGCTGGAGTGCACCGTCACCCACGCGCCCACCCTGCAGGTGGCGCGGGACGTGTCCAAAAGCGTCATCCACTCCACCCTGTTCAAGGCGGCCATGTTCGGCGCCGACGCCAACTGGGGCCGGGTGCTGTGCGCCATCGGCTATACGCCGGGGGATTTTTCCATCGACCATGTGTCGGTGCGGCTGCGCTCCAAGGCCGGCGAGGTGTTTGTCTGCGAGAACGCCGCCTACCACCCCTACAGCGAGGAGGAGGCCGCCAAAATCCTGGCTGAGGACGAGATCGACATCCTGGTGGACATGGGCTGCGGCGACGCCGAGGCCAAAGCCTGGGGCTGCGATCTGACCTACGACTACGTCAAGATCAACGGGGACTACAGGACCTGACAAGAGGGGAAATTCCTGCGCGGCCGCCGGGTTCCGGTTCCAAACTTCTCATTCCCAAACGGGGGAGGGGCATCCATGAAAAACGAAGAGATGGCGCTGCTTTTCTCGGAAGCGACGCCCTATATCCAGAAATACCACGGCAAGACGCTGGTCATCAAGTACGGCGGCAACGCCATGGTCAACGACGAGCTGAAGCTGGCCGTGATGAATGACCTGGTCACCCTGACGCTGCTGGGCGTGCGGGTGGTGCTGGTGCACGGCGGCGGCCCGGCCATCAACCAGATGCTGGACAAGGTGGGCAAGGAGTCCAAATTTGTGGGCGGCCTGCGCTACACCGACCGGGAAACCATGGCCATTGTGCAGCAGGTGCTGGCCGGCCAGGTGAACAAGGATCTGGTGGCGCTTTTGAAAGGCCGCGGCGTCGGCCTGTGCGGCATGGACGGCCACATGATCACCTGCACCCGCAAGACCGACGCCGACCTGGGCTATGTGGGCAACGTGGAGAAGGTGGACACCACCCTGATCGAGCACCTGCTGTCCGACGGGTTTATCCCGGTCATTGCCACGGTGGGCATGGACGACAGCGGCGTGCCCTACAACATCAACGCCGACACCGCCGCGGCGGCCATCGCCATCGCGCTGCACGCCGAGAAGCTGGTCTCCATGACCGACATCGTCGGCCTGCTCTACGACAAAAACGACGAGAGCACGCTGATCCCGGAGGTGGAACTGTCCGAGATCGCCGGCTACAAGGCCGCTGGCGTGATCGCCGGCGGCATGATCCCCAAGATCGACGGCATGGCCGACGCCATCTACGAGGGCGTGCACGAGGCGGTCATCATCGACGGCCGGGTGCCCCACTCGGTGCTTTTGGAGATGTTCTCCGACCGGGGGTCGGGCACGCTGTTCTATCGGCGGGGCAGCCGGTAAGCCGGAGCGGCGGGCATAACGGTCCGCCCCGCATTGCAGGGCAAATGGGCGGCGGGAAGCCGAAAGCCAGCCTGCCGCACAGCCCATCGGCGGGCGAGATTGCCCGCCCTGCAATCTGCCGTCAGGCACAGGCAGCGAAAAATCATTCTGCCGCAAAACCCCGCGGGACGATGCAAGCATCGTCCCCTGCGAGGGCAGCGATGCACCCCCTGCCGACCCGCAGGGGTAAGGGCGCGGCCAAGCGCCGCACCCCTCCGTCTGCGCCTGACGCGATGCCGGAGGGGTGCATTGCCGCCTTGTGTTGGAGGGTTCCTTCCGGGTTGCCCTGGCCTTTGCGTAGGGGCCGATGATTTTCATCGGCCCGGACAGGTTTGCGGCAGGTTGCCGGTAAAACGCCCGGCAGGCATTTCCGGTCAATTTGTAGGGCGGGCGTTCACGCCCGCCGGAGGCCTTCTGGCTGCCGCAGCCTTTCGGGGCAATGGCTTGGCTTATTCCGCAAACCGCCCGGCGATCGCCACCTGCATCGGCGGGCAAAATCGCCCGCCCTACAATGCGAGATTTACCGGCAGGCGGCGCAAAACCGTCATCCAACCGCAACCCCCGCGGGCCGATGCAAGCATCGTCCCCTGCGAAGGCGGCGATGCACGCCCTGCCAACCCGCAGGGGTAAGGGCGCGGCAAGGCACCGCGCCCCTCCGTTTGCGCCTGACGGCGCATCCACCGTCCGGTTTGCGGTGCCCGCATCGCACGGCGCGTGCTGAAGCACGCTTGTGCCCTGCGACCGCTGCATTACCGCGAAGCGGTAAAGACCGGAGCGGTGAGCGAAGGGCGGTCCTATGCTTTCTATCGCCGAACAGGCGATAATAAAAGGAGTGACAGCCGTTTGCCGCATGAGAAACAGCTTTCTCCGCCGCAGGCGGCGCTCGGCTCCGTAGCCCCTTACAGGGGAGGCTTCCAAAGCAGCTGCCCAAAGGCTCCCCTGGAAGGGGAGCTGTCGGCGAACGCCGACGGAAGGGTGCCTTGCCGCATAAATTTTGTCCATACCCTTGCGTACCGCCACAAACATTTTGACAATGTCCCCCAAAAATTTCGATCCCGCGGCCTTCGGCCATACCTGAATTTCTCATTTTTTCGCTCCTCATTCCAATCATTCCCCATCCGATCCAAAACCGAGGTACTGCCATGAACACCGAAAAAACCATCAAACGCGATAAAAAGTATGTGCTGCACACCTATGGCCGCAGCCCCATCGTGCTGGAACGGGGCAGCGGCATGACAGTGTGGGACGCCGACGGCCGGGCGTATCTGGACTTTACCTCCGGCATCGGCGTCAACTCGCTGGGCTTTGCCGACCCGGACTGGGCCGCCGCCGTGGCCGCCCAGGCGGGCCAGCTGCAGCATACCTCCAACCTGTACTACACCGGCCCCTGCGCCAAGCTGGCCCGCAAACTGTGCAAGCGCACCGGGCTGGACAAGGTGTTTTTCGCCAATTCCGGCGCCGAGGCCAACGAGGGCGCCATCAAGTGCGCCCGCAAATACAGCGCCGACGCCTACGGCGCAGGCCGCAGCAAGGTGCTCAGCCTGGTCAACTCCTTCCACGGCCGCACGCTGGCCACCCTGACCGCCACCGGCCAGGATGTGTTCCACCACGATTTCGGGCCTTTCCCGGCGGATTTCGGCTACCTGCCCGCCGGTGACATCGACGCGCTGGAGGCCGCCCTGGACGAGGGCGGCGTCTGCGCCGTGATGATGGAGCTGGTACAGGGCGAGGGCGGCGTCATCGCGCTGGACCCGGATTATGTGCACCGGGTGGCCGGCCTCTGCGCCGAGAAAGACGTGCTGCTGATCGTGGACGAGGTCCAGACCGGCGTCGGCCGCACCGGCACTTTTTTGGCCTGCCAGCACTACGGCATCACGCCGGACATCGTCACGCTGGCCAAGGGCCTGGGCGGCGGCCTGCCCATCGGCGCGGTGCTGATGAAGCAGAAGGTGGCCAAATGCATGGGCCCCGGCAGCCATGGTTCCACCTTTGGCGGCAACCCGGTGGCCTGCGCCGGCGCCTGCGTGGTGGTGGACCGGATGGACGACGCCTTTTTGGACAACGTCAACGCCTGTGCCGCCCGGCTGCGCCAGCAGCTGGCCGAACTGCCCGAGGTGGCCGAGGTCAGCGGCCTGGGCCTGATGGTGGGCATCGCGCTGAAGGACGGCCGCAAGGCTGCCGAGGTGCGCACCCGCTGCGAGCACAACGGCCTGCTGGTGCTGACCGCCAAGGACCGCGTCCGCCTGCTGCCGCCACTGATCCTGACCCCCGGCGATGTGGACCGTGCGGTGCAGATTTTGGCCGAGACGCTGGCCGAGATCCCGCCGGAGGAGCCGGAGACCCCGGCAGGACCCGCCGCCCCCGATGTGCCCGCGCCGGAGACTGCGCCCGCGGACGCCCCCAACGCCTGACCCTGCCCAAGGAGGTGCACCCCCATGAAGCATCTGTTGAAACTGGGCGACCTTTCGCCTGCGGAGATCCTGCACGTGCTGGATGTGGCCGACGAACTCAAGCGGCTGCACCGGGCCGGGCAGGACCCCAAAGTGCTGGCCGGCAGGGCGGTGGCGCTGATCTTCAACAAAAATTCCACCCGCACCCGCACCAGCTTTGAGGTGGGCATCTACCAGATGGGCGGCCTGGGCACCTTTTTGAACGCCGCCACCGAGCTGCAGATCGCCCGCGGCGAGCCCATCCAGGATACCGCCCGCGTGCTGGGGCGCTACTACGACGCGCTGGTCTACCGCACCTACAAGCAGAGCGAGGTGGAGGCGCTGGCGCAGTACAGCGGCGTGCCGGTGATCTCCGGCATGACCGACTACGGCCACCCGCTGCAGGTGCTGACCGACCTGATGACGGTGCGGGAAAAGCTGGGCAAGCTGGAAGGGCTGCGCGCCGGGTTTGTCGGCGACGGCTACAACATGGCCAACAGCCTGATCGTCGGCTGCCTGAAAGCCGGCATGACGCTGACCGTCGCCTGCCCCAAAGGCTACCGCCCCGCCGCCGACGTGCTGCGCTTTGCCGCCGGGTACGGCGACCGGTTCCGCCTGACCGCCGACCCGGACGAGGCCGCCAGGGACGCCCAGGTGCTGTTCACCGACGTGTGGATCAGCATGGGCATGGAGCGGGAGGCCGAGCGCCGCCGCCGGGACTTTGCCGGCTTTACGCTGAACGCCGCCCGCATGGCGCTGGCCGCGCCGGGCTGCCTGGTGCAGCACCCGCTGCCCGCCCGCCGGGGCGAGGAGATCACCGACGAGGTGCTGGAAGCCCACGCCGCCGATATCTTTGACGAGGCCGAAAACCGCCTGCATGTGGAAAAGGCCGTGCTGGCCATCCTGCTGGCGGGGTATTGAGCGCCCCCGCACGGCGCTGGCACACGGCGGCAGCGTCTGCCGGATTTCTTGCATTTTCCTGCCTGCAGGGGGTGGAAAATGGCGTATCGTGTGTGCTATAATGAGACCGGACGGTGAACTGCGCCGTCCGGTTTTTTGCGATCTCCGAAAATTCCGGAACCCGATCATTCCAAAAGAAACGCAGAAGGGAGCGCCCGATGGGACTGCTGCATAAAATCACGGCCAAGACGGGGGAGGCCCGCGCCCGCGAAAAGATCCGCCCCCTGGTAGAGAGCCGCATGATGCGGGATATCCTGCTGGAGATCGGCCAGCGGGGCTGCGAGCAGCTGGACCCCCAGTCGGTGCCGCTGGACCAGCGCGCCCGCGCCGAAAAGCTGGCGGGGGAATGCGGCACCGCCGGCCTGAAACAGTCGGTGATCGACGAGATCCAGCTGGACGCCGCCGGCATCACGCTGCTGGTGGACGGCGAAAAGACCGCCTTTATCTACGCCGACTACAATTACGAGGACATTGAGGACACCGACTGCCTGCCTGCCGTGGCCCAGTACCTGGTGCGCCATCTGCGGGGGTATTACAATATCAGCCGCACCTTTTACACGGTGCCCAAGCCCCGCGGCAAGGGGGTGGAGGAGCGCACCCGCATGGTGTTTGTGCGCCGCCACCACGAGAACACCCCCTTTGACCCCAAACCCGCCCAGAAGATGAAGCTGTTTTGAACACAGCCGCCTAGAACAGAATCTATCCAAACAGAAGGAGCCGCCCTGCAGGGCGGCTCCTTCTGTTTGGGCGGTTATGGGAAGATCCCGGCAGGGCGGAAGGGAAAAACGCTTTGGCCCGGCTCAGTCCAGGTCCTCGCCATTGGTCTCGATGACCTTTTTGTACCAGTAGTAGCTGTCCTTTTTGCTGCGGGCCAGCGTGCCAGTGCCGTCATTGTTTTTGTCCACGTAGATCATGCCGTAACGTTTTTTCATCTCGCCGGTGGAGGCAGACACCAGATCGATGGGCCCCCAGCAGGTGTAGCCCATTACCGGGATGCCGTCCAGGTTGACCGCGTCCCGCATGGCTTTGATATGCTCGCGCATATAACCGATGCGGTAGCTGTCGTGGATGGAACCGTCCGGCTCGACGGTGTCCACCGCGCCCAGACCGTTCTCAACAATAAACAGCGGTTTCTGGTAGCGGTCATACATCACGTTCATGGTAATGCGCAGGCCCAGCGGGTCGATGGGCCAGCCCCACTCGCTGGCTTTCAGGTAGGGGTTGGACACCGCCTTGAAGGTGGCGTTCACGTTGGCGCGGTCCTTGGCCAGTTCCTCGTCCACCGTGATGCACCGGCTGGAATAATAGCTGAAACTGATAAAGTCCACCGTGCCCGCAGCCAGGATCTCGTCGTCGCCGGGCAGGGTGTCCAGCACCACGCCGGCGCGCTCCAACCGCTTTTTGGCCCACACCGGGTAGGCCCCGCGGGACTGCACGTCGGTAAAGAAATAGTTGTCCCGGTCGCGTTCCAGCCCCTCGTGCACATCGGCGGGGGTGCAGGTGCGGGGGTAATACTCTCCGCCGGCCAGCATGCAGCCCACCTGGCAGCCGGGCATTTTCTCGTGGGCCAGCCGGACCGCCAGCGCGCTGGCGATCAGCTCATGGTGGGCCGCCTGGTACTTGACCTGTTCCCGGTTTTCGCCCGGCTCAAACACGATGCCCGCGCCGGAAAACGGCTTGTTGATCAGCATGTTGATCTCGTTGAAGGTCAGCCAGTATTTGACCAGGCCGCCGTAATTGTCAAACAGGACCCGGCAGTATTTCAGGAACGCGTCCACCATGCGGCGGTCCCTCCAGCCGCCGTACTTTTTGATCAGCGCGATGGGCGCGTCAAAATGGCAGATGGTCACCAGCGGCTCGATGCCGTATTTATGGCATTCCTCAAACAAACTGCGGTAGAAGGCGACGCCGGCGGCGTTGGGGGTGTCGTCGTCGCCGTTGGGCAGGATGCGCGTCCAGGAGATGGACAGCCGGTAGCACTTGAAGCCCATGCCCGCCATCAGGGCGATATCCTCTTTATAATGGTGGTACATGTCGATGGCCTGGTGGGAGGGGTAATAATGCTGGTCGTCGCATTCCAGCATCTTCATCTCGCCGCGGGCTACCTTCAAGCGGTCGGGGCCGTAGGGCAGCACATCAATATTGGAAAGCCCGCGCCCGTCCGCGTCGTAGGCGCCCTCGCACTGGTTGGCGGCGGTGGCGCCGCCCCACAAAAATCCGTCCGGCATTCTCATACGGGTACTCCTCTCTTGGCTGCGGGGCCTGGCAGGCGCCCCGCTTTTGTTTTTGGGCGGCTCTGACAAATCAAAGTGCCGGAAGAATCGCTGCAAGGCAGAGGCCGCCGGGCACGGGGACCTGTCAGATACACCCCTAGAGTACACAGGCCCGCCGTGCAAAGTCAAACGGGAAAGAATGCGGAAAGGTTCCCATCAAGCTGCCGGGGCAGCCCGGCGGCACCGGGCGCGCCGCATCGAAGATGTGCCCATTTCAACAAAATTGAACGAATTGTCTAATGACAATCGCCGGCCGGTTGCTGCATAATAATACATGGACTTTTTTGCCGGCATTTTACCGGGGGCTGACGGGCGGCAGATTGCTTTTTACAGTTGTACCAAGTATAATAAATACCATGAGACAGTGTGCGCCTGCGCGGCCGCTCCGGGCGGCCTGCCGGCGCCGCGAAATGTACAGAAAGGGGAACGCCCCATGCCCATCCAGGATCTTCTTGTCGGCTCCACCGGTTTTGTGGGGGGCAACCTGCTGGCAAAGCACGCCTTTGCCGCCGCCCGCCATTCCAGCGACATTGCAGAGAGTTACGGCACATCGCCGGACCTGTGCGTTTACGCCGGGGTGCCGGCGGCCATGTTTCTGGCAAACGCCGACCCGGAGGCCGACCTGGCCGTGATGCGCGCCGCGCGGGAGAACCTGCGTAAAATCGCGCCAAAAAAACTGGTGCTGATCTCCTCCATTGCCGTCTACCCGGACAGCCGCGGCAAAACCGAGGCCGACGCCCCCGACCCGACTGACCCCGCCCTGCCCGCCTATGGCCGCAACCGCCGTATGCTGGAGCTGTGGGTGCGGCAGGATTTCCCCGGCGCGCTGATCGTCCGGCTGCCGGCGCTGTACGGGCTGGGTCTGAAAAAGAACTTTCTGTTTGATCTGCACACCATCACCCCCGCCATGCTTCGCCCGGACAAATACGCCGAACTGGCGGAAAAAAGCGCGCTGGTGCGCGGCGGCTACACCCTGGCGGAAAACGGCTTTTACAAGCAAAACGGCCGGGCCGACCCGGCGGCGCTGCGGGCGTTTTTTGCCGGCAATGACTTCAACGCCCTGGCCTTTACCGACAGCCGCAGCCGCTACCAGTTCTACGACCTGCGGCGGCTGTGGCGGGACATCGGGACGGCGCTGGAAAACGGACTGACCTGCCTGAACCTGACCCCGCCGCCGGTTTCGGCCGCGGCGGTCTACGCCGCCGTCACCGGCAAAACCGATTGGCTCAATGAGCTGGCGAAGCCGCCCTTTGACTACGACCTGCGCAGCCTGCACGCCGGGCTGCTGGGCGGTACGGACGGCTATCTCTGCACGGCGGAGCAGGAACTTGACGACATCTGCCGCTTTCTGCGGGAATGGAGGGACTGACATGGCGGATACTGCAAATCCCATCCGGCTGAGTATCAGTAACATCGCCTGGGACAAAGCCGACGACGCCGTCTACGCCGAGATGCAGGCCCACGGCTTTGCGGGGCTGGAGCTGGCCCCCACCCGCGTTTTCCCGCAGGACCCCTACGACCAGCTTTCTTCCGCCGCGCTGTTCGGCGGCTACCTGAAAAACAAATGGGGCTTTGCGGTGCCCAGCATCCAGAGCATCTGGTACGGGCAGCAGGGCAGCATTTTCCGCGCCGGCGAGGCCGAGCGGCTGCTGGACTACACCGCCGGGGCGTACCAGTTCGCCCACGCGCTCAACTGCCCCAGCCTGGTGTTCGGCTGCCCCAAAAACCGCACCCTGGCCGAGGGCGACGACCCCGCCGCCGGGGACCGGTTCTTCCGGCAGGCGGGCACTTTGGCCGCCCGCTACGGCGTGGTGCTGGCCGTCGAGGCCAACCCGCCGGTCTACACCAACTACCTGACCCGCACCGCCGACGCCTTCGCGCTGGTGCGCCGGCTGGGCAGCCCCGGCCTGGCGGTCAACCTGGACCTGTCCACCGTTTTGGCCAACGGCGAGCGGCTGCGGGATTTTATCGCCGACCTGGACCTGGTCAGCCATGTGCACATCAGCGAGCCGGGCCTGGCGCCGGTCCGCCGCCGCCCTGAGCACGCCGAGCTGGCCGCCATGCTGAAAGCCGTGGGCTACCGGGGCTTTGTTTCCATCGAGATGGGCCGCACCAGCCTGGACAATGTGCGCCGCGCCATCGACGAGATCGCGGAGGTGTTTGCATGACGACCGCTTCTGTCAAAAACGTGTCCGGCGTGCCGGACTATGAAATCTGTGAGCTGGCCCCCCGCCGCTCCCACTACTGCCTGCTGATCCCCGTCATCAACGAGGGCGCCCGCATCATCACCGAGCTGGGCCGTGCCCAGCGGGCGGGCATCGACAAGGTGTGCGATATCATCCTGTGCGACGGCGGCTCCACCGACGGCAGTATGAAGCCGGAAACACTGGAACTGTACGGCATCAACACGCTGCTGACCAAGACCGGCCCCGGCAAACAGGGCGCTCAGCTGCGCATGGGCATCCACTTTGCGCTGAAGCGCGGCTACCAGGGCGTGCTGACGGTGGACGGCAACAACAAGGACTCCATCGAGGATGTGCCCAAATTCATCGCCAAGCTGAAGGAAGGCTACGACCTGGTGCAGGGCAGCCGCTTTGTCAAGGGCGGCCATGCCATCAACACACCCAGATCCCGCTACCTGGCGGTGCGGCTGATCCACGCGCCCATCATCAGCCTGGCGGCCAGGCAGTGGTTCACCGACACCACCAACGCCTACCGCGCTTACAGCCGCGAGTACCTGACCCACCCGGCGGTCAAGCCGCTGCGGGATGTGTTCATGGGCTACGAGCTGCTGGCCTACCTGAGCGTCCGCGCCACCCAGCTGGGGCTGAAAGCCTGCGAGGTGCCCGTCACCCGCGCCTACCCGGCCACCGGCGCCACCCCCACCAAGATCAGCGGCTTCAAGGGCAACAGCGAGCTGATGAAAGTGCTGCTTGCCACGCTGGCGGGGAAGTATAATCCGTAATTTGTCACAAAAGCGAGGGGATCCCCATGACGGTGGACAAGATCATCATCGGCGCCGGGCTGTACGGCCTGTACGCGGCGCTGCAGTGCGGCCGGCGGGGCCAGCGGGTGCTGGTGTTCGAGCGGGACGCCGCGCCTTTTATGCGGGCCACCTACATCAACCAGGCCCGCGTCCACATGGGCTACCATTACCCCCGCAGCTACTCCACCGCCATAAAAAGCGCCCGCTATTTTGAGCGGTTCTGCAAGGATTACGGTTTCTGCCTGCGCACCGACTTTGACCAGATCTACGCCACCAGCGCCCACTTTTCCTGGACCAACGCCGCCGAGTTCCGGCGCTTCTGCCGGGCGGCGGGCATCCGCTGCGACGACGTACCGCCGGAAAAGTACTTCAACCCCGGCCTGTGCGACGGCGCGTTTTTGACCACCGAGTACACCTACGACGCCCATGTGCTGCGGGACTGGTTTTTGAAGGAGCTGGCAAACTGCCCCACTGTGGAGATCCGCTGCGGCCGCACGGTGGAGAAGATCGAGCGCGGCCCCGACACCTGGCGCGTCACCGCCGGGGGCGTGGCGGCCGAGGCCCCCTTTGTGCTCAACGCCGCCTACGCCGGCGTCAACGACATCCACGCCTTGGCCGGGTTCGAGCCGTTCAAGATCAAGTACGAGCTGTGCGAGATCATCCTCTGCGAGGTGGACAAGCGGTTGTACAACACCGGCATCACCGTGATGGACGGCCCCTTTTTCAGCCTGATGCCCTTTGGCCAGACCGGGCTGCACAGCCTGACCAGCGTCACCTTTACCCCGCACGAGACCAGCTACGACACGGTGGCCACCTTCCCCTGCCAGGAAAAAAGCGGCGGCCGCTGCCGCCCCGGCAGCCTGTACAACTGTGACGAGTGCCCGGCCCGGCCCAAAAGCGCCTGGCCCTACATGGGCCAGCTGGCCCGCAAGTATCTGCGGGAAGAGTACGGCTTTGCCTACAAGGGCAGCCTTTTCAGCATGAAGCCGATTTTGAAAGCCAGCGAGATCGACGACTCGCGCCCTACCGTGGTGCGGAAGATGGCCGCCGGCCCCGATTTCGTCAGCGTGCTTTCCGGCAAGATCAATACCGTATACGATTTGGATGAGGTGCTGGCACAATGACGACCAATAGCAGCAAAGAAAAGAATTTTGTCTCGGCGGTGGTCTACCTGCACAACGACGGGGCCCGCGCCGTCAAGTTTTTCCGGCTTTTGAAAGAGCAGCTGGACGCCCATTTTGAGCAGTACGAGCTGGTGGCGGTGGACGACGCCTGCACCGACGACACGGTGGACCAGCTGCGCGCCTGGGCCAAAGACCTGGACAAGCCGCTGACCTTTTTGCACATGAGCCTGTACCAGAAGCTGGAGCCCTGCATGAACGCGGGCCTGGACGCGGCCATCGGCGACTATGTCTATGAGTTCGATACCACCGACGCCCCCTACCCGCCGGAGCTGATCTTTTCGGCGTACCAGACGGCGCTGGCAGGCAACGACATCGTGTCGGTCTGCCCGGACATGACCAGCGGCAGCAGCCGGCTGTTCTACCGCGTGTTCAACGCCAATTCCCACTCGGCCTACGCCCTGCGCACCGACGCTTTCCGCCTGGTGACCCGGCGGGCCGTCAACCGGGTGCACGCCTCCAGCGAGCACCTTCCCTACCGCAAGGCGGCCTACGCCGCGTCGGGGCTGAAAATGGCCGACCTGACCTTTTCCGGGCGCATCGTGGACAAAGCGGCGGGGCGGTTCAGCCTGGCGGCCGACAGTCTGGCGCTGTACACCGACGCGGGCTTCAAGGCCAGTGTGGGCATCGCGCTGGTGATGATGGCCCTGGCCCTGGTGGAGCTGGTCTACACGCTGGTGGTGTTCTGCACCGGCCACCCGGTGGCGGGCTGGACCACCACGATGTTTGTGCTGACCGTCGGGTTTGCCGGCGTGTTTGCGGTGCTGGCCATCGTGGTCAAGTACCTGTCGCTTTTGGTGGAACTGATCTTCAAAAAACAGAAGTACCTGATCGAGAGCGTGGAAAAAATACAAAAGTGAGGGCGGGCCGGCGCTGTCTGCATCGGCCCGGAAACGCCCCGGCAGGCGCCATGTCCCCCGGCGGGCGGAAACGCCGCCCTGCAAAGCAAGAGAGGGCGGCAGCCGGGCCCGCAGACCCGATTGCTGCGGTCCACGTCGATTTCCAGGCACCCATTCCCGGCGCATTGTAGGGCGGGCGTTCTCGCCCGCCGCCGAGGCTTTGCCCGGGCTGGCTGCCCATGTGCCGGCTGTACCGAAAAGCGCCCGCGGCCCCGCCAACGGCCGCGCCAAAATTCCTTGTGATTCCAGAAAGGAGGCCCTGCCATGCCAACCGCAAAAAAACGCATCCCGGCGCTGTCCGCGCGCGGGTTCTGGCTGTGCGTGGCGGGCCTTGCGGCCGTCAAGCTGGCGCTGGCCTCCTTCCAGACGGCCTACATCTGGGTGGGCGGCGCGCCGCTGGACGACGAGCTGATGTTCCGCGCCGCCAACGCCATCTCCGCCGGGGACTGGCTGGGCGCCTACGACTACCTGACCCTGTCCAAGAGCATGTTTTTTGCGGTGTGGCTGGCGCTGCTCAACGCGCTGCACCTGCCCTATCTGGTCACCGGGCAGGCGCTGTGGTGCGCGGCGGCGCTGCTGGCGTCCCAGGCGTTCTGGCCCTGGCTGCAAAAGGCCGGGCGGGGCAACTGGGCAAGGCTTGCCGTGTTTGCGGCGCTGGCCTTCAACCCGGCGGTCAGCGCGGCGTACTCGCTGCGGGTCTACCGGGACAACATCTTCCCGGCGCTGTGCCTGGTCTGCTTTGCGGGGTTCTGCGGCGCGGTGGTGCGGGCGGTGTTCGCCCCGGATGCCCGCCGCTGGCCCTGGCTGCTGGCCGCCGGCGCGGGCCTGGCCGCCGGCTATCTGAACCGGGAGGACGCCGGGCTGTTCCTGCTGCCCTTTGCCGTTTTGGCCACGGCGGTGCTTGCCTGGCTGACGCTGCGGCAGCGCCGCCCCGCCCGGCTGGGCGCGCTTGCCTGGCCCTTTGCGCTGCTGGCGGCGGGGGTGCTGGCTTTCTGCGGGCTGAACTGGCAGCATTACGGTGTGTTTGCGCTGTCGGATTTCTCCAGCGGCAGCTTTGCCGACGCCATGGGGGCCATGTACCGGGTGGCCGCGCCGGAGGGCTACACCCCGCTGGTGGGGGTGACCAAGGAAACCCGGCAGCTGCTGTACGACAACGTCCCCGAACTGGAACCGCTGGAATACTGGCTGGAGGAGGACGCCCAGCTGCAAAACGATTTCCGCGACCCGGAGCTGGACGACTACCGGGTGGGCAGCTTTTACTGGGCCATCCGCCGCGCCGCCCAGTATGCGGGCGTTTACGACACCGCCGCCGAAGCCGAAGCCTACTGGCAGGGCGTGGCCGACCGCATCAACGCCCTGTGCGACGACGGCACCCTGCCCAGCTGGACCGGGCAGCGCAGCAGCACCACCCCGCCCATCCGGGCCGAGCACGTGCTGCCGGTGCTGGCCGAGAGCGCCAAGGGCGCTTTGTGGGCGCTGACCTTCCAGGACTGCGCCCCCTGCGAAACGCTGCGTTCCATCGGCACCGAGGAGGACTTTGCCGCCTGGACCTCCTACCTGCACTGCCAGGTCAACGGCGCGGCCGAGGCCGGCAAGGATACCCCCTATTACAGCCCGTACCAGAAACTGGCCTTCGGCATTTTGCAGGGCGTGCGCTGCCTGTACGCGGTGCTGCTGCCGCTGACGTTTGTGTACGCACTGTATTTGAACTTGAAAAATATCCCTGCTGTATTCAAGAGCCGCCGGGCGGAAGCGATCCTGCCCTGGACGATGCTGTGGGCGCTGCTGTTTATGGCGGCGCTGCGCTGCGCGATGATCGCCTTTGTGGAGGTGTCCAGCTTTGGCATCGGCACCTCGACGATGTACCTGGCCACCGTCCACCCGCTGCTGATCCTGTTCGCGGCGGTGGGCATCCTGACCGGAAGGAGGCCCCGCCATGCCAATGCCTGACCTGCTGATCGTCGGCGCGGGCGCGGCCGGCCTGATGGCCGCCGGCGCGGCCTGCGAGAAGGGCGCCCGCGTGGCGCTTTTGGAGCACAACCCCAAGGGGCCGGGACAGAAGATCCTGATCACCGGCAAGGGGCGCTGCAACCTGACCAACCACTGCGATGTGCCGACCTTTTTGACGATGGTGCGGCATAACCCGCGGTTTTTGTACTCGGCGCTGTACGCTTTCCCGCCCGATGCGGCGATGGAGCTGTTCGAGCGCCTGGGCGTGCCGCTGAAAACCGAGCGGGGCCGCCGGGTGTTCCCGCAAAGCGACCGCGCCGCCGACGTGCTGGAGGCGCTGCGCCGCTACGCCGCCGGCGCACAGCTGCTGCAGGGCTCCGCCAAACGGCTGCTGATCGAGGACGGCCGCTGCGCGGGCGTGCGCACCGCCGACGGCCGGGAACTGCGGGCGGGGGCGGTGCTGGTGGCCACCGGCGGCGTCAGCTACCCTGCCACCGGCAGCGACGGCAGCGGCTACAAGCTGGCCCGGCAGGCAGGGCACACGGTCACGCCGCCCCAGCCCAGTTTGTGCAGCCTGGTCTCGCCCGACCCGGCCTGCCGCGAGATGATGGGGCTTTCGCTGCGCAACGTGGCGCTGACGCTTTTGGAGGACGGCCGCCCGGTGTTCCGGGAACAGGGCGAGGCGCTGTTCACCCACTTTGGCCTGTCGGGGCCGCTGGTTTTGTCCGCCTCCACCTGGATCGGGGACTTTGCCCGGCATGAATATGTCTGCGAGTTCGACCTGAAACCCGCGCTGGACGAAAAAATGCTCTACGACCGGCTGACCCGTGATTTCGCCCTGCTGGGCGGCCACAGCGTCCAGGGCGCGCTGGACAAGCTGCTGCCCCGCTCGATGCGGCCGGTGGCGGTGAAAAAGTGGGGCGTCGACCCCGCCGCCCGCGCGGCGCAGATCACCAAAGCCCAAAAGCAGGCGATGGTGGCGCTTTGCAAGCACTGGCAGGTGCCGGTCAGCGGGCTGGGGGACCTGCAGCACGCGGTCATCACGGCGGGCGGCGTGGCCTGCGGCCAGGTGGACCCCAAAACCATGGAGAGCAAACTCTGCCCCGGCCTTTACTTTGCCGGCGAGGTGCTGGACGTGGACGCCCGCACCGGCGGCTACAACCTGCAGATCGCCTGGGCCACCGCGCAGGCCGCCGCCAGGGCGGCGGCGGGGTGAATGGGGCGGTTTTAGCCGATAAGGGCGCCGGGAAAACGATCGTCAGGTACTTCCGGTCGATTTGTAGGGCGGGCGTGAACGCCCGCCCTGCATGGCAAGGCGGACGGGCGGCACCCCAAAAGCGGCAGCCCGCCGCCAGGTGCCCGGGCCGATGCGATCGCCGGCCTGCTGCACCAACCTGAAAATCTAATATCCCCGATCCGCGGCCGCAGGCCGCACCTCAATTCCTCATTCCTGATTGTTAATTCCTGATTGTCAGCAAAGGAGCATACCATGATCTCTGTTGCCATCGACGGGCCCTCCGGGGCCGGGAAATCCAGCATGGCGCGGCGTCTGGCCGCCGAGCTGGGCTATACCTATGTGGACACCGGCGCGATGTACCGGGCCGTCGGCCTGTATGCGCTGCGCGCCGGCAAAGACCCGGCGGACAACGCCGCCGTTACGGCGCTGCTGCCGCAGGTGCATCTGGACATCCTGCTGCAGGACGGCGCACAGCACGTGCTGCTCAACGACGAGGACGTCTCCGACGCCATCCGGCAAGAGCAGGTGGGCATGGCGGCCTCGGCCGTGGGGGCCAACCCGGCGGTGCGGGCCTTCCTGCTGGACACCCAGCGTGAGCTGGCCAAAAGCCGCAATGTGCTGATGGACGGCCGGGACATCGGCACCGTGGTGCTGCCCGACGCCACCGTCAAGATCTTTTTGACCGCCAGCCCCGAAGCCCGCGCCGACCGCCGTTACGCCGAGCTGGTCGCCAAGGGCCAGCCTGCCGACTACGACACCGTGCTGGCCGACATCCGCCGCCGGGATGACCAGGACACCCACCGCGCCGCCGCCCCGCTGCGCCAGGCCGAGGACGCCGTCCTGGTGGACACCAGCGACCTGGACATCGAGCAGAGCTTTGCCGCGCTCAAGCAGGTCATCCTGGACCGGGCTGCCGGCAAACAGGGCTGAGAGCCGGGCAAACTGCAGGACCTGGTCTTTCCCGCCGGCCGGACCGGCGATAAAGAAACACGGTATGGCCGCCGTGGGACCGCGCCAAGCGGAATATGCCAACAACCGGAAGAATAGAAGTGAAAAAAGCGAGGAAACGACTATGGTGCTGTATTGGATTGTATTGCCGATCGCCTGGGTGGTCTGGCACCTTTTGTGGCGCATTGAGGTGACCGGGCGGGAATACCTGATCGGGGACAAGGCCGGCCGCGGGTATGTGGTGGCGGCCAACCATATCTCGGACATTGACCCGGTGTTCATCGCCATCAGCGTGTTCAGCTGGAAGCGCATGTGCATCATCGCCAAGGAAGAACTGTTCAAAAACCCGGTCATCGGCTGGGCGCTGGGCTGCCTGGGCGCGGTGCCCATCGCCCGCGGCAAGGCCGACACCGGCGCGCTGAAAAAGGTGACTGACCAGGTGGAGAAGGGCCATGGCCTGCTGATCTTTGCCGAGGGCACCCGTAGCAAGGACGGCCGCATCGGCAAGATCAAGAGCGGCGCCTTTGTGGTGGCCAGTGCCGCCGGCGTGGATATGATCCCCTGCCGCATCATCTACAACACCAAAAGCGGCCGCATGCGGCTGTTCTGCCGGGTGCGGGTCTGCTTTGGCCCGGCTATCCCTGCCGCCGACCTGCACATCGACGACCCCCGCCGTTCCGTTGGCAAGATCCGCGTGCTGAAACGGCGGCTGAACGACTGCTGGGATCAGCTGTACAACGAGAACCGTTTCCCCGGCTCGCCCACGGCGGAGGAGCTGAACGCCCGCCCGGCGGCCAGGCCCGCCCCGGCCCCGGAAAAGCCGGCGGCGGCCCCCAGGGCCGCGGCCCGGCCGGAAGAGCAGGACCCGCCGCTGGAGCTGCCCAAGGTCGAGCTGCCCCAAATGGAGCTGAACTCCGCCGAGCCGGAGAAGGGCGCCTGACCGGGTTCTGCCCCGTTTGCCCGGCCGCCGCGCCGGGCCGTCCGCGCAGGGAGGCGCGTAATTTATGGAGATCCATCTTGCCAAGACCGCCGGCTTCTGCTTTGGTGTGGACCGGGCGGTCAAGCTGACCTATGATCTGCTTGCTCAGGGGCGCAGGGTCGCCACGCTGGGCCCGCTGATCCACAACCCCCAGGTGGTGGCCGACCTGCAAAGCCGCGGCGCGCTGACCTGCGATACCGTCGAGGAGGTGCCCGACGGCTGCGAAGTCGTTATCCGCAGCCACGGGGTGCCTGAGACCGTGTACGAAAAAATCAGCACACGCGGCCTGGCGTTTCATGATGCGACCTGCCCGTTTGTAGCAAAAATCCATAAGATCGCCGCCGAGGCAGGCAAAAACGGCGCGGTCCTGCTGGTGGCGGGCGACCGCACCCACCCCGAAGTGGAGGGCATTGTAGGCCATGCGACCGGCCCGGTGGTGGTTTTTTCCGGCCTGGAGGAGCTGAAAGCCTGGGCCGCGCAGGAAAAGTCACAAAAGTCCATCTATGTGGTGGCACAGACCACCTTCCGGGTGGAAAGTTGGGAGGAGTGCAAGGCTTTTCTAAAAAAATGGTGTACAAATCCCAAAATATTTGATACAATATGTAATGCAACGTGGGCGAGGCAGCAGGAAGCGGAAGACCTCAGCCAAAAATGCGACCGTATGGTCGTCATTGGCGGTCATCATTCTTCCAATACCCAAAAGCTGTTGCAGGTCGCCGCCAGGCACTGTGACGCCGTCAGTATCGAGACAGCAGCTGAACTGGACCGGAACTGGCTGAAAGGTGCGAAAGTGGTGGGCGTAACGGCCGGGGCTTCAACGCCTTCGTCTATAATCGAGGAGGTACTTAACTGTATGAGTGAAGAAATTCGTGACGACATGAGCTTTGCCGAGATGCTGGAGGCGTCCGAGGCAAAGCCCCTGTTTGCTGGTAAAATCGTCAAGGGCAAGGTCATCAGCGTCAGCCCGACCGAGTGCACCGTCAGCGTGGACGGCTCCAAGCATACCGGCGTGGTCAAGCTCAGCGAAATGACCCACGACCCCAACGCCAAGATGGAAGACCTGGTCAAGGTGGATGACGAGCTGGATCTGGTCGTTGTCAAGACCAACGACCAGGAGGGCGTTGACACCCTGTCCCGCGTCCGTTTCGAGGCCCAGAAGGGCATGAAGGACGTGTCCGAGGCCTGCGAGAACGGCACCATCATGGAAGGCGACGTCATGGAAGCCAACAAGGGCGGCGTCGTTGTCAACGTCAAGGGCGTGCGCGTCTTTGTGCCCCGCAGCCAGGCCACCATGCGCCGTGACGAGGATTACACCAAGCTGGTGGGCCAGCATGTGCGCCTGTACATCACCGAGTGCGCCGGCCGCAAGATCGTCGGCAGCATCAACAAGGTGACCGCCGAGGAGAACAAGGTCAAGCGCGAGGAGTTCTGGGCCAATGTCGAGGTCGGCAAGAAGTACACCGGCGTGGTCAAGAGCCTGACTTCCTACGGCGCCTTTGTTGACATCGGCGGCGTGGACGGCCTGTGCCACATCAGCGAGCTGAGCTGGAACAACATCAAGCATCCCTCTGAGGTCGTCAGCGTCGGCGATACCATCGAGGTGTATGTCAAGAGCTACGACCCCGAGAACCAGAAGGTCTCTCTGGGCTACAAGAAGGAAGAGGACAACCCCTGGGAGAAGCTCAAGAACGAGTATCCCATCGGCAGCGAGTTTGTTGCTCCGGTCGTCTCCATCACCAAGTTTGGCGCCTTTGTCCGCATCCTGCCCGGTGTGGACGGCCTGGTCCACATCAGCGAGATCAGCAACGAGCGCGTCAACAAGGTCAGCGACGTGCTGAAGGTGGGCGACGAGGTCAAGGTCAAGCTGATCGACGTTGACTTCGACCGCAAGCGCATCAGCCTGTCCATGAAGGCCTGCCTGGACGAGGCGACCGAGGGCGACGACGCCGAGTGATTCCGGCGCAAGCCCGGCGGCAGCATGCCTGACCGCCGCAAACCGTATCCCGTAAGCGAGGGGCCTGCCTGGCAAAACAGGCGGGCCCTTTTTTCATCCGGGCGGCAGACCGGGGGATGTGTGCGCCCCTTTGCCGGCTGGCCGCCCGCCGGGCGGCGCGGCCGGTGTGCCGCAGCGCAAGCCTGAAAGCGATCCCGAAAACGATATGGAAACGATCAAAAAGTTTATCACCAAATATTACGAGCAGCTGGCCTACCTGTTTTTCGGCGGGCTGGCGACGCTTTTGAACCTGATCGTGTTCGCGGTGTTCCAGCTGGCCTTTGGCACCGACTTTGCCACCGGCATCGGCAACATCATCGACAACATCATCTGCATCCTGTTTGCCTACTGGACCAACCGCACCTTTGTGTTCCGCAGCCAGAACCACGGCGCCGACGCCCTGCGGGAGTTCGGCAAGTTTGTGGCTTTCCGCCTGCTGACGCTGGTGATGGACCAGGTCATCATTATGCTGGGCGTGCAGCTGGTGGGCCCGGCCATCGGGTTTGCGGTGGACGCCGGCGGCGGCTCGGACCTGTGGGCCATGGGCGTCAAGCTGTTCAGCCAGGTGGTGGTCATCCTCTCCAACTATGTGTTCTCCAAGCTGTTCACCTTCAAAAAACAGCAGTAAAACGCAAAAACACAAACGCATGGGGCCAAAACAGAGGGCCCCGCGCGGGAAAGGAGAGCTTTTTATGATCGAAAGAAAGGTTCCCGGGGGCGGCCTGCGCGTGGCCGGTATGGTGCTGTCCATCATTGCCATCACCGCGGGGGTGACGGCGCTGGTTCTGGCCGCCTGCGGCATGGGCCGGGCGCGCGTCTGCCGCAATTGCAGGAAAGGAGCGGAATTCCGATGAGCCGTTATACCAAGGAAGAGATCCTGTCCAAAGTGGATCATACCCTGCTGAAACCGGAGGCCACCTGGCCCCAGGTGCAAAAGCTGTGCGACGAGGCCATCCGGTACCGCACTGCGTCGGTGTGCATCAACACCTGCTATGTGCGCCAGGCCGTGGAGTACATGGCCGGCCGGGTGCCGGTGTGCTGCGTGGTCGGCTTCCCGCTGGGCGCCATGGACACCAAAAGCAAGGCCTTTGAGGCAAAGACCGCCGTTGAGAACGGCGCGGCCGAGGTGGACATGGTCATCAACATCGGCTGGCTGAAAAACAAGCAGTACGACGATGTGCGCGCCGACATCGCCGCGGTCAAGGCCGCGGTGGGGGACAAGGTGCTCAAGGTCATCATCGAGACCTGCCTGCTGACCGACGAGGAAAAGGAAAAGATGTGCGACATCGTTGTGGAGGCGGGCGCGGACTTTATCAAGACCAGCACCGGCTTCTCCACGGCGGGCGCCACCTTCCACGACATCGAGCTGTTTGCCCGCTGCGTCCGCGGCCGCTGCAAGATCAAGGCCGCCGGCGGCATTTCCACGGTGGAGGACATGGAAAAGTTCCTCGACCTGGGCGCCGACCGCCTGGGCACCAGCCGCGCGGTGGGCCTGCTGGCGGCGGAATAAGCCGCAGCCCCCATACAAACACAAGCAAAAAGCACCGGACCTGTTTTGGGCCCGGTGCTTTTATAATGCCAGTGCAATGTCGGAAATGAATTTGCGGACGACCTCCAGCTGGCGGGGCGTGCACTGTTCCAGCAGGGCGGAAATATCCTGCCGCAGCGGTGCGGTGTCCTGCGGCTCCGCATCCGGCTCCACCAGCGTCTCGATGGGGATGTGGTAGACCTGGCAGACCTGCAGCAGCTTGGGCAGGCTGATGGGCTGTTCGCCCCGCTCGATCAGGCCCCAATATTCGTAATTTTCGCCCAGCGGCTCGCAGAACTTTTCCCGCGTCAGGCCCTTCAGTTCCCGGATCCTGCGCAGCCGCAGAGCGATCTGCCTGACGGTCTCGTCTGTCCGATTGTCCACGGCTGTCCTGCCTTTCCCGCCCGGCGGGCGTAATCTTTAGTTTTATTGTACCGAAAAAGGACATAATCATACAGTGATAATAATGAATGATTAACATTGACAAATATGCAACTTCTGCTCTATACTTTCTCCAGAGTAATCGTTTGCGCAGAGGAAGTACGCTTGGGAGACCGATATGAGCGGAAAAGAACTTTCTATAGAAGAGTATTTGCAATATTTTTCGTCTGCTGCTAAGCATGGCGACAACAAGGCAATGAAAAAACTGTTTGATGATTATCCTGACCTTTTGGCAGTTACAAATGATGAGAAATGTATGCAACAACTAAGGGATCCTGCGGATGATGAAAATCTTTGTGACCACCCCATTGTGTTAAACACTATGAGGATGTCGGAAAAGCGAGTTATGGATATGGTTGCATATTTGCTTTGTCGAGAATATGCATCGGAAAGCTACAAATCCATATTACGATTGAGAGTTCCATATCATGAAGTATTCAACTATCGCTGGGGGCGTTACCAGCGTGATTATTTCAGAAAGGCGTTGTGGGACTCCTTCTTTCTAGCGATTCCTGAATTACACAATATTGTTAAAAAGCGAGGTATACATTCTATTGAGGAATTGGAGTGCAGAGCAGCCGAATATTTTTCGAATTTAGAAACGAAATAAAATGTGAATCAAATAGACTGTACAAAAATTTGCCCTAAAATACCCGATGGATTGAAAAAAACGCCCGATATGCTATACTGGGGATAAGGCTATCGATAAAAATTTCTAAAACGGGGTGATGCCCTTGCATCGTTGTGCGGTTCGCTGATTTTTGACAGGTCATTTTGTCCAAATCGACGGAGGAGTCTATGATGAAACTGAAATGGAGCAAACCGGCGGCCGCGCTCTGCCTGGCGCTGGCCCTGGCCGCCTGCACCGCCGCCCCGGCGGACAAAGACATCGCCGCGCCGGAGTTTCCCTGGGCGAATGGTTACGACCAGACCGTGGCTGCTCTGGAAGAGCAGGGTGTCGATTTCACCGCCGACCCCGGCGCGGACGGCTACCAGCCCAGTGTCCGCATGGACAGCGGCACCCTGTTCGGCGTGGATGCCAGCGAGGTGATCCTCTGGTTCAACACAGAAGGTGCGTTGACCTCGGTCAACGCTTATGTAGCCGCTGCCGACCGCGAAACGCTGCAGGCCAACATGGAGACCGCCATGGGCGCCCCGGCCGAGAGCTACCGCCCGGCCATGCGCGGCGCGGCGCTGGGCGGTGCGTCGTATCGCATCGAGGTGCCGCAGGAAAGTATCCTGAATGAAAACTACCTGGCCTGGCACAGTGCCCAGCCGCTGGCGGAAGCCTGGAGCGAGGAGCAGCAGGCCGAATGGAAAGCCTCGGTCAAAGATCCGCTGGTGGAGCAGGGGGCCGATTTTGCCAGCGATACCTACCAGGCCTCCGGCAGCTGGGGCGCGATGGACGGCTATGAGGGCGACGCCGCACTGGACGCCTTTTTGCAGAACAGCTGGGAAAAAACCGCCGAACTGATCCTAACGGAGGAGGTCTGCCAGGTCAAGCTCAACCGCGTCTGCATCCCCGTGGCATAACGGCCCGCCCGGCCAAAACCGCATACGCAACCCCGCCCGCCGCATAGGCTTTGCTGTGCGGCGGGCGTTTTGCGCGCCGAGCGCAGTCTGCAAGGGCAGGGGAGGGGCGCGTATGGTTCCGTCGCCGTTTTTCTATACCGTTGTCGCGGGGCTGTCCACCGGGCTGGGCGGCGTGCTGGCCGCGGCGGTGCGGCCGTCGCGGCGGGCGCTGGACGCCTGCATGGGGGTTGCCGGCGGCGTCATGCTGGCCATCAGCCTGGCGGACCTGGCGCCGGAGACGCTGGCCTTTTACGGCGGGCGGATGCTCCCGGCGGGGGCGGGCGCGGCGACGGTCAGCCTGATGGCGGCGGGTGCGGTGATCGCGGCGCTTTTGTCCCGCCTGCTGCCGGAGGACGCCGCCCTGGCGGGGCTTTGCCGGGGGGACGCCGGGCGCACCGCGGTGCTGCGGGCCGGCTTGGCGGTGGGGGCGGCGCTGGTGCTGCACAACCTGCCGGAAGGCGTGCTGACGCTGTTTTCCGGCGCGGCGGACCCGGCCCTGGGCCGGCGCACCGCCCTGGCCGTGGCGCTGCACAACATCCCGGAGGGGCTTGCCATTGCGGCGCCGCTGGCCTGGGCCACCGGCAAACGCTGGCAGGCGGTGGGGGCGGCGCTGGCCTCCGGCCTGGCGGAGCCGCTGGGCGCACTGCTGGCCTGGGGGCTTTTGCGCGGCGTGCTGACGCCGGCGCTGCTCAACGGTACGGTGGCGGTGGTGGCCGGCGTTATGCTGTGGGTGGCCCTGGCCGAGCTGCTGCCCCAGGCGCTGCGGGCCGGCCGGGCCGGGGCTGCCGGGGCCGCCGCGGGCTGCCTGACCATGCTGCTTGGCGTTGCGGTGCTGGGCTGAATGTGGTATACTATATCCGTATATCGGGACGCCGCAGGCCCCGCCGGGCCGGCGGCGCCGCGGCAGGGAAGGAGGGGCAGCCATGCGCTTTGTCAAACTGGTCTGCGCGCTGCTGGCCCTCTGCCTGGCGGCCGGGTGCTCCGGCACGCCGCTGGGGTCCGACGTGGAGGCCTTGCTGCGCGCACCCCAGCTTTCGGGCCAGACCGGCGCGGTGCAGTCGGCGCTCAACCGGTATCTGGGCGTCAGCGCCACGCTGCGCTACCCCGCCAGCGGCGAGTTCCTGTCGCCCTTTCTGTTCGGCGACTGGGATGGCGACGGCACCGGCGAGGCCGCCGTGCTGTACACCTCCGACGCCAGCACCAACGTCTGGCTGGCGATTTTGGAGCCCAGCGGCGATGACTGGCAGGTGACCCAGACCGTCGAGGGACTTTCCGGCGAGGTCGAGACCGTCACCTACGCCCACCTGCGGGACGCCGACTCGCTGCAGCTGCTGGTGGGCTACACCAGCGCCCAGGGCGACCGGTATCTGGTGGTCTACCTGTACAGCGACGAAACGCTGCAGACCATCCTGAATCAGCAGTACACCGAGATGATCCTGGCCGACGTGACCGGCTCGGCCGAGACGCAGGACCTGGTGCTGGCCATCCCCACCGACACCGAGAACGGCGGCGTCACGCTGAACCTGCTGACCAACACCGACCAGGGCTTCCAGTCGCTGCAGACGCTGAACATCGGCGAGGGCGACTACTCCGGCTGCGCGGCGCTGCACGCCGGCACCGACGCCGCGGGCAGGCCCTGGCTGGTCATGGACGGCTGGGCCAGCGCCGCCCGCAACAGCCTGGCCAGCAGCATCATCACCTACGACAGCGAGACCGGCTTTTTGGGCACCTATTACCCGGAGGGCATCAGCCCCTCCACCATGCGCCGCCAGACGCTGCGGTATGACCCGGCGCTGCTCAGCACCGACATTGACGGCAATGGCACCATCGACATCCCCCAGGAGCTGACCGACGGCGGCATCCTGAACGAGCCGCTGGACAGCCGGCTGAAATTCCTGCTTTGGCAGGACTACGGCGACGAGAGCGGCGGCAATTTCTGCTTTGGCATCTACGATTCCGAGTATCGGTTTTTCCTGCCGCTGCCGGAGTCGATGCACGGCAACGTGCTGGTGCGGCCCAACGGCCCCGGCACCGGCTGGCTGCTGTGCAACGCTGCCGGCACCATGGCCTACTGCGAGCTGCGCATCGTTGACCCGGCCGAGGCCGGCGGCGAAAACTATGTGCGCATCGCCACCATCGGCAGCCAGCAGCTGCAGTTCCGCGAGATCAACAACTACTACGGCCTGACGGCGTCCGACCTGCAAAAAGGCGTCGTGCTGTTTGAGTAAACGGCGGAACTTTCCGCCCAAGCCCCGCACAGGAAGGAGAGGCACAATGAAACGGATCCTGGTAGTGGAGGACGAGGCGGCCATCCGCGAGATGGTCGCACTGAACCTGAAGCGCGCCGGCTGGGACGTGCTGGAGGCCCCCAGCGCCGAGCGCGCGCTGGAACTGCTGCACGGCGAACCCTGCGATGCGGCCCTGCTGGACATTATGCTGCCCGGCATGGACGGCCTTTCGCTGTGCGAGACCATCCGGCGGGACAATGCCGACATCGGCATCATCATCGTATCGGCCAAAGGGCAGGAGCAGGACAAGATCCGCGGCCTGTCCATCGGCGCCGACGACTATATCACCAAGCCCTTCTCGGTGTCGGAGCTGATCGCGCGGGTGGAGGCGCTGGTGCGCCGGGTGCGCCGCTCCGCCTCCGCCGAGGGCAGGTCCGCCGAGCCGGACCAGCTGATCAGCGGGCCCTTTGTGCTGGACGAGAAAAGCCGCGTGCTGTACAAGTCCGGCCGGCCCATCGACCTGACCCAGGTGGAGTTCCAGATCATGGAGCTGTTCTTCAAAAATCCCGGCACCGCCCTGGTGCGGGACAAGATCCTGGAAGGCGTGTGGGGCAAGGGCTACTACGGCGACGTCAAGATCGTGGACGTCAACATCCGCCGCCTGCGCATGAAGGTGGAGGACGAGCCCAGCAACCCCCAGCATATCCTGACGGTGTGGGGCTACGGCTACCGCTGGAACGCATAAAGTATCGCAGGGGAACGCGGAAAGGGGGCGCAGCCCATGGCAAAGGCGACGGCTGGCATGACCAGCAGCATCACACGGCGCTGGCTGCGCGGCGGCCTGCTGATCACCATGGTCCTTCTGGTGCTGGCCGAGACGCTGTTCCTGTATTCCACCTACGACAACCTTTACGGCAGCGTGCGGCAGGCCATGTTCAACCGTTTTTCCACCATCGAGGGCCAGCTGCGCGCCACCGGCACCGCCGGCGACACCGACGAGACCGCGTACAGCCGCGGCCGCGCCCTGCGCCGCATCGTCGAGATGTTTGACGAGAAGGACAAGTTCGAATTTATGCTGCTGGACGGCAGCGGTATGGTGCTGACCACCTCCAGCGGCACTTTTTCGCAGGAGCTGGCCGCCGGCGACGACTTTTACCAGGCCGTGACAGGCTCCAGCGGGGCGGGGGTGTCCACCTTCCGCACCTCGGCGGGGGAGCGTGTCATGGCCGTCAGTGTGCTTGTGCCCTATGCGGCGGACGGCATCACCGCCATGCGGCTGGTCACCAGCCTGACGCTGGTGGACCGGCAGATGGTCCAGTATGTGCTGATCTCGCTGGGGCTGGTGCTGCTGGTGCTGGGCGTGACGGTGTGGAACGGCCTGTTCTTTGTGCGCTCCATCGTGCTGCCGCTGGGCCGCGTGGAGGCCACCGCCACCAAGATCGCCGCCGGAGACTTGACCGTGCGCCTGCCGGAACCGCGCTATGACGACGAGATCGGCCGCCTGTGCGCCACCATCAACCAGATGGCCGAGGCCCTGGCCGAGACCGAGCGGATGAAAAACGACTTTATCTCCTCGGTCAGCCACGAGCTGCGCACCCCGCTGACCAGCATCAAGGGCTGGGTCGAGACGGTGGCGGCCCAGGGCCCCGCCGACGAGGAGGTCTACCGCCGGGGCATGGCGGTCATCAGCGCCGAGACTGACCGCCTGTACGCCATGGTGGAGGACCTGCTGGATTTTTCGCGGCTGCAGAACGGCGTCAAGCTGGACTGCCAGGTGCTGGACCTGGTGGCCGAAGCCACCGACGCGGCGCTGTTCATTGAGCCGCGGATGCAGAAAGAGGGCCTGCGCCTGATTTACGAGGAACCCCCGGAACCCTACCCCGTCTGGGCCGACCCGGCCCGGCTGCGGCAGGTGTTTGTGAACATTCTGGACAACGCCGTCAAGTATTCCCGCCCCGGCGGGTCGGTCACGCTGCTGCTCTCGCGCAGCGGGTCCACCGTCACCGCGGCGGTCCGGGACGAGGGCAGGGGCATCGCCCCCGACGACCTGGAAAAGGTCAGGCTGAAATTTTTCAAGGGCAGAAACGCCGTGCGCGGGTCCGGCATCGGCCTGGCGGTGGTGGACGAGATCGTCCGGGCGCTGGGCGGCACGCTGGACATTGCCAGCACCCTGGGCGAAGGCACCACCGTCAGCGTGACGCTGCCGTTCTACCACGCCGGGCAGGAGCATCTGCACGACCCGCTGCCGCCGCCCGCCGCCCCGCCGGGCAGCCACGCCGAATGACCCTGCCCCCGCCCCCTGCGGCGGGGAAGCCTGCCGCAAACCGGCAGTAAAACCGATAAGGAGACCCTATGGATTTGGAAAAACGACCGGAAGAAAAATTCCGCACCAGCGTGGGCGGCCAGGCCCTGATGGAGGGCATCATGATGCGCGGCCCCAAAAAGATCTGCTGCGCGGTGCGCCGCCCCGACGGCACCATCGACCTGAGCGAGAGCGAGGTCCGCACCCACTGGTACAACAAGATCCCGCTGGTGCGGGGCGTCTGCAACATGGCGGACAACCTGTACAGCGGCTACAAATACCTGATGCACTCGGCGGATATCTCGATGACCGAGGAGGAGCAGGAGGAGTCCGAGTCCAAGCTGGACAAATGGCTGGACGAGCACGCCAGCCCCGCCGTGCAGAACGCGCTGATGACGGTCTCGGCCTGTTTGGGCGTGATCTTGGCCATCTTCCTGTTCACCTTCCTGCCCACCTTTCTGACAGGGCTGCTGGGGAATGTGGTGGAGCTGGGCCGCTGGCCGCGGGTCATCCTGGAAAGCGTGCTGAAAATGGCGATTTTCCTTGGGTACATGTTCCTCTGCTCCCGCCTGAAGGAGATCCACCGCATGTTCGAGTACCACGGCGCCGAGCACAAGACCATCGCCTGCTACGAGGCCGGCGAGGAACTGACGGTGGAAAACGTCCGCCGCCACAGCCGCTTCCACCCCCGCTGCGGCACCAGCTTTCTGTTTTTGGTCATCCTGATCGGCATTGTGCTGTATGCGGTGCTCCCCTGGGAGAGCACCGCCCTGCGCGTTGTGTACAAGCTGCTGCTTCTGCCGGTGCTGGTGGGCGTCAGCTACGAGGTCATCAAGTGGGCGGGGCGCTCCAACAGCTGGCTGGCGCGGGCGGTGTCCCGGCCGGGGCTGTGGCTGCAGCGGCTGACCACCTTTGAGCCGGACGACTCGATGATCGAGGTGGCCATTGCCGCTGTCACGCCGGTGCTGCCGGAAAACCCGGAGGATGGCAAGTGGTAAACCTGGCAGGGCTTGCCCCCCGCGCCGCCCTGCGGGCGGTGGCCGCCGTGCTGGAAGCCGCTGGCTGCCCCGACGCCGCCTACGACGCCGGGGTGCTGTACGCGCTGGCCGCCGGCCCCGGCCGCGACCCCCGGCTGGACGCCGCGCCGCTGACGGCGGACGCCGCGGCAACGCTGGCGCAGCTGGCCGAGCGGCGCGCCGCGCGGGAACCGCTGCAGTACATTGCCGGCGCGTGGGACTTTTTGGACTTTACGCTCAAGGTCGGGCCCGGCGTGCTCTGCCCCCGGCCCGACACCGAGGTGGTCTGCGAGGCGGCGGTGGACCTTTTGCGGGGGATGGACGTCCCCGCCCCGCGGGTGCTGGACCTGTGCGCCGGCACCGGCTGCCTGGGGCTGGGCGTCAAACGGTTTGTGCCCCCCGCCCGCGTGACCTGCGTGGAAAAAAGCCCCGCGGCCTTTGCCTACCTGCAGGTGAACGCAGCCAACGCCCTGGCCGCCCGCGACCTGGCGGTGGAGGCGGTGCAGGCCGACGCCATGGCTTATGCCGCCGCCTGCCCGGCGGGCAGCGTGGACCTGGTGGTGTCCAACCCGCCCTACCTGACCGCCGCCGAGATGGCGGACCTCCAGCCGGAGACCGCCCGCGAACCCGCCATGGCGCTGGACGGCGGCGCCGACGGGCTGGACTTTTACCGCGCGCTGGCCGCCGCCTGCCTGCCCTGCCTGCGGCCGGGCGGCTGGCTGGTGTTTGAGATCGGCTGGCGGCAGCAGCAGGCGGTGGAGGAGATCGGCCGCCGGGCCGGGTGGCAGAACATTGCCGCCCGCCGCGACTACGGCGGCAACCCGCGGGCGGTCTGGATGCAGAAAGCCCCGGCAAAGGGACTGTAAATCAACAACTAATGGTTGTAATTCTGCTCAAAACCGTATATAATAGGACACAGACGCGCAGGATACTGCAAACCTGACACAAAACCGCCCCCGACGGCGATCAAACAAAGGAGAGGCACAAGATGGCAGACAAGAAAGCGACCGCGACCCCCGCCAAGCGGGTGGTCCCCAGCGGAGACAAAAAGGATGCGCTGGCTACCGCGCTGGCCCAGATCGAAAAGCAGTTCGGCAAGGGCGCCGTGATGAAACTGGGCGCCAATGTGGCCATGCAGGTGGATTCCATCTCCACCGGCAGCCTGGGCCTGGACCTGGCGCTGGGCGTGGGCGGTATGCCCCGCGGCCGTATCATTGAGGTGTACGGTCCCGAATCCTCCGGCAAGACCACCCTGGCTTTGCATGTGCTGGCCGAGGCGCAGAAAGCCGGCGGCGAGGTGGCCTTTATCGACGTGGAGCACGCCTTGGACCCGGCCTATGCCCGCGCGCTGGGCGTGGACATCGACAGCCTGCTGGTCAGCCAGCCGGACACCGGCGAGCAGGCCATGGAGATCTGCGAGGCGCTGGTGCGCTCCGGCGCCATCGACGCCATCGTGGTGGACTCGGTGGCGGCCATGGTGCCCAAGGCCGAGATCGAGGGCGAGATGGGCGACAGCCACGTAGGCCTGCAGGCCCGCCTGATGAGCCAGGCGCTGCGCAAGCTGACCGGCATCATCGGCAAGACCAACACCGTCTGCATCTTTATCAACCAGCTGCGTGAGAAGGTGGGCGTCGTTTACGGCAACCCCGAAGTCACCACCGGCGGCCGCGCGCTGAAATACTATTCCTCGGTGCGCGTCGATGTGCGCCGCATCGAGGGCCTGAAAGACTCGGCCGGCAACTTTATCGGCAACCGCACCCGCGCCAAGATCGTCAAGAACAAGGTGGCGCCGCCCTTCAAGGAGGCCGAGTTCGACATCATGTTCGGCGAGGGCATCTCCAAGGTGGGCGAGCTGATCGACCTGGGCGTCAAGCTGGGCATCGTGCAAAAAAGCGGCGCCTGGTTCAACTACGGCGATACCCGCCTGGGCCAGGGCCGCGACAATGCCAAGATCTTCCTGAAAGAGCACCCGGAGGTCGCCGACGAGATCGAGAAGATCATCCGCGACAACGCCGAGCGGCTGGTGTCGCTGGGCAAGAAGGAGACCTTGAAGCCGGGCGACGTGGTCACAGCGGTCAAGCCCGCCGGGAAACCCGCCGCCGAGCCTGCCCCCAAGACCACCGGCAGCGAGGACGACCTGGACATTATGGTGGACGAATAATTTCCCTGTCATGCCGGCGTCCTCGGCACAGGTCCGCGGATGCCAACGAATTTTAGAGATCGGAGTAGCCGCCCATGCCTCAGATCACCGCCATCAAGGAGACAAAAAAGGGCAGGCTGGCGTTGTTTTTGGACGGGGAGTTTGCCTTCTCTCTGGACGAGGAGACCTTTGCCGCCGCCGACCTGCACGTGGAGGACGAGCTGGACGCCTGGCAGCTGGAGGAGCTGCGCCGCAAAAGCGACACCCGCAAGGCCGTTGACCGGGCGCTGGATATCCTGGCGCTGCGGGACCACGCGGCGGGGGAGCTGTACCAAAAGCTCTGCCGAAAATTCGACCCCCACAGCGCCGCCGCGGCGGTGGCAAAGGCCGAGGAGCTGGGCCTGCTGAACGATGAAAGCTACGCCCGCCGCCGCGCCGCCGAGCTGCTGCGCAAGCGCAAAAGCCGGCGGGAGATCGCCGCCGACCTGAACGCCAAGGGCATCGACCGGGATACCGCCGCCGCGGTGCTGGACGAGCTGCTTGCCGCCCCGGAGGACGGGGAGGGCGACAGCCCCGAACTGGCCGCCGCCGTGGCGCTGATCGAAAAAAGCTACGCCCGCAAACTGGCCGAGGGCAAACGCCCCCAGGTCATGGCTGCGCTGGCCCGCCGGGGCTTCCCCCACGGCGTCATCCGCGAGGCGGTGGACCGCTTTGCGGGGGAGGCGGACGCCGGCGAATCTTGACATTGACACACCCAATCAGAACAAGGACCAAACCTATGAAACTTGCCATCGTATCCCTGGGCTGCCCCAAAAATCAGGTGGATGCCGACGTGTTCTGCCACGCGCTGCTGGCCGACGGCCACGAGACCGTCGCCGACCCCGCCGAGGCGGACGCCATTATCGTCAATACCTGCGGCTTTATCCAGTCCGCCAAGGAGGAAGCCATCGAGAACATCCTGCTGGCCTGCAGCTACAAGCAGCAGAACCCGGCGCTGAAAGTCATCGTCACCGGCTGCCTGGCCGAACGCTACAAGGGCGAGATCGCCCGCGAGATGCCGGAGGTGGACGCGGTGGTGGGCATCGGCTCCAACAAGGCACTGCCCGCCATCCTGCGCCGCGTCTGCGCCGACGGCGCCGGCCAGCTGGAAAGCTACGGCCCCAAGACCGATATGCCGCTGGGCGGGCGCCGCGTCATCTCGACCCCGCGCCATTACGCCTACTTAAAGATCGCCGAGGGCTGCAACAACCGCTGCCACTACTGCGCCATCCCGCTGATCCGCGGCCCGCTGCGCAGCCGCCCGCTGGAGGACTGCGTGGCCGAGGCCGAATGGCTGGCCGGCGAGGGCGTGCGGGAGCTGATCGTGGTGGCGCAGGACCCCACCGCCTACGGCGAGGACTGGGGCAGGCCCGGCGCGGTGTGCGAGCTGCTGGACCGGCTGAACGCCATCGAGGGCATCCGCTGGATCCGGGTGCTGTACGCCTACCCGGAGCGCATCACCGACGAGTTCATCGCCGCCATGCAGCGCAACAAAAAGGTCGTGCCTTATCTCGATTTGCCCATCCAGCACTGCGACGACGCGGTGCTCAAGGCCATGAACCGCCGCGGCGGCCGGCGCGAGATCGAACAGGCCGTGGAAAAGCTGCGGGCCGGCATCCCCGGCCTGACGCTGCGCACCACGCTGATCGCCGGTTTCCCCGGCGAGACCGAGGAGCAGTATGCCGAGCTGTGCGACTTTGTCAAGACCGTGCAGTTCGACCGGCTGGGCTGCTTTGCCTACTCGGCCGAGGAGAACACTGTGGCCGCCCGCATGGAAAACCAGATCGACGAGGAGACCAAACAGCGCCGCGCCGACCATATCATGGAGCTGCAGGCCGAGATCAGCGAGAAAAAGCAGCATGAAAAGGTCGGCCAAACGCTGGAATGTGTCTGCGACGGCTTTGACGAGGAGAGCGGCATGTACCTGCTGCGCTCCAAAGCCGACAGCCCGGAGATCGACGGCAATGTGCTGACCCCCGGCGACACCCCGCTGGAGGTGGGGGCGTTCTACAACGTCACCGTCACCGATAGCGATACCTACGACCTGTACGGCTATGTGGAAGGCCGCGCAGAGGATGCAGAACCTGCGGAGGGATAAGCCATGAATCTGCCCAACAAACTGACGATGCTGCGTGTGATCCTGGTGCCTGTCTTTATGGTGTTCGCGGCCTTTGGCCGCATCGGCACCTCCGATTACGACCGCACCGCCATGCTGGCTGCCGGCATCATCTTTGCGGCCGCCAGCTTCACCGATTTTCTCGACGGCTACATCGCCCGCAAAAACCACCTGGTCACCGATTTCGGCAAGTTCATGGACCCGCTTGCCGACAAGATGCTGACCACCGCCGCTTTCATCTACATGGTGGTGGACGGCATGTGCCACCCGGTGGTGCTGGCCGTCATCCTGTTCCGGGAGTTTGCCGTGGCCGGCGTGCGGATGATCGCCGCCGAGCGGGGCACCGTGATTGCCGCCAACCTGTGGGGCAAGGTCAAGACGGTTTTGCAGATGGTCACCATTATTTTCTACTATGTGGTGCAGTTCTTTGTCAGTTCCCCCGCGCTCATTGCTTTCATCCTGATCGTGCAGGCGCTGTGCTGGCTGGTGGCGGCCGCGACAGTTTTGTCCGGCGCCATCTATCTGTGGCAGAACCGGGCGTGCTTCATCAACGCGAAATAACAGGGCGGGACCGGGCGGCATGCGTACTTTTTTCACCGTCTGCCGGTTGCGCCCGCCGCACGCCGCGGCTATAATAAGGTTGTATCCATGTACTGAACTACCCACCCGGCTCTGACCCGCCGGAAGGAAGGAAGCCATACCATGCAGATCTTCAACACCATGACCCGCCGGAAGGAGGAGTTCGTCCCCCAGACCCCCGGCGAATACCGCATCTACGTCTGCGGCCCCACGGTCTACAACTACATCCACATGGGCAACGCCCGCCCGCTGGTGGTGTTCGATACCCTGCGCCGCTACCTGGAATACCGCGGCAGCAAGGTGATCTTTGTCTCCAACATCACCGACATTGACGACAAGCTCATCACCCGCGCCAAAGAGGAGGGCGTCTCGATGGCCGAGGTGGCCCGGCGCTACACCGAGGAGTACCTGAAGGACTCCGACGGCCTGAACGTCAGGCGCCCCACCGTGCAGCCCCGCGCCACCGACCACATCCAGGAGATCCTGGGCATCGTGGCCGACCTGGTGGAAAGCGGCCACGCCTATGTGGCCCGCAACGGCGACGTCTATTTCCGGGTCAAGTCCGACCCCGGCTACGGCAAGCTGAGCCATCTGAACCTGGACGATTTGGAAAGCGGCAACCGCGAGCTGCGCAGCCAGATGGACGACGACCTGAAGGAGGACCCCGCCGACTTTGCGGTCTGGAAGGCCGCCAAGCCCGGCGAGCCCTGCTGGGACAGCCCCTACGGCCCCGGCCGCCCCGGCTGGCACATCGAGTGCAGCGCCATGGCCCGCAGGCACCTGGGCAAGACCATCGACCTGCACGCCGGCGGCCAGGACCTGGTGTTCCCCCACCACGAGAACGAGATCGCCCAGTCGGAGTGCGCCAACGGCTGCACCTTCGCCCGCTACTGGATGCACAACGGCTTTTTGAACGTCAACAACCAGAAGATGTCCAAGAGCCTGAACAACTTCTTCACCGTGCGGGAGGTGGCGGACAAGTACGGCTATGAGCCGATCCGCTACTTTATGCTCACCGCCGGCTACCGCATGCCGCTGAACTACACCGTCGACCTGATCGAGAGCTGCAAGAACTCGCTGGAGCGGCTGTACACCTGCCGCGACAACCTGGACTTTGCCATCGAGCACGCCCACGGCGATTCCGACGCGCTGGTGGAAAAGGCGGAGCAGGCCAGACAGAAGTTCATCACCGCCATGGATGATGACCTGAACACCCCCGACGCGCTGGCCGCGCTGTTCGACTTTGTCAAGGACATCAACACCCTGTCCGACGCGGCTTCCCGCCCGGCGCTGGAGCAGGCCGCCCAAATGTTCGACGAGCTGGCCGGTGTGCTGGGCCTTTTGTACAACCGCAAAAAGGACGAGGTCCCCGCCGAGGTGACCGACCTGGTCAACCAGCGCGCCGCGGCCAAAAAGGCCAAAGACTGGCCCCGCGCCGACGCCATCCGCGCCCGGCTGGCCGAGATGGGCTGGACCGTCACCGACACTGCCCAGGGCCCCAAGGTCTCGAAGGCGTAAAAGTCCATACACCCACCGATGGGGCGCTCTGCGCCCCACGGACTGTCGAAAAAGTCTAAAATCGTCGCCGTCGGCGGACATGCGCCGACGACGGCGACACCGACAGGGAAATTTTGCGGCAAATTGTGTGCGAGGAGCATGGCGACGAGTGCGCGATTTGCCGTAAAATTTTGTCGAAGGGGATTCCAAAGGGGGAAACAGACGCGTTAGGCGCAGCCGTGCGCGGCTGTTGCCTCCTTTGCAGCGTGTCGAGTTTCTCGACACGCTGTGGGGCGCTCTGCGCCCCATTTTCTGGTTCAGCGCCACTTTTTGCAAAGGAGGGCACGCCATGCCCAACCAAACGGATCTTGCCGCCCGCCGCCGCACCCTGCTTTGGGTGCTGGGGCTGGCCTTTGTGCTGCGGCTGGTGCTGGCCGCCGCCACCGAGGGCTACCCCTACGACACCAGCTGTTTCCTTGCCTGGGGGGACAAGCTGCTGGCGGAAGGCCCCGCCAACTTTTACTCCGACGGCTATTTTGCCGACTATCCGCCCGGCTACCTGTACGTTTTGTGGCTGGCGGCGGCGCTGCGGTCGGCGCTGGGCATTGCGTCGGGCAGCGGGCTTTCGCGGCTGATCCTGGCCGTGGTGCCCGCCGCCTGCGACTGCGCCTGCGCGGCACTGGTCTGGCAGGCGGCGGTGCGCCATCTGCCCGACCCGGCGGCGCAGCGGCGGCTGACGGTATTCACCGCCTTCAGCCCGCTTTTGCTGTTTGCCACCGGCGTATGGGGTCAGGTGGACGCGGCGCTGACGCTGCCGCTGCTGGCCTGCTTTGCGCTGCTGGAACAAAAACGCTGGCTGCCCGCCGCGTTTTTGTACGGCGTGGCTCTGGCCATCAAGCCCCAGGCGCTGCTGGCGGGGCCGGTGCTGGCGGTCTGCTTTTTGGCGGGCATCCTGGCCGCGCCGGGGCGCGGCGGCAAGCTGCGCATGGCGGGCAGGACGCTGGCCGGCGCGGCGCTGGCCCTTGCGCCGGCGCTTTTGGCCGGGCTGCCGTTTTTTGGCATAACAGGGCTTGTGCCGGGGCTGGTGGCAAAATATGTGGATACCTCCGGCAGCTACCCCTACGCCGCCGTCAACGCCTTCAACTGGTTTGCGGCGCTGGGCGGCAACTGGGCGGCGCAGGACGGCGCCGTGCTTGGCCCCGTCACCTGGGAGATGCTGGGCATTGCCCACATCGTCCTGCTCACCGCCGCGCTGGCCGCGGCGGGGTGGCTGGCGCTGCGGCGGGGGCGGTTTTCGCCGGTGCTGCTGGCGGCAGCCTACCTGGCCGGGGTGTTCACCTTCGCCCACAATATGCACGAACGCTACCTGATCCCCGCCGTGGTGCTGACGCTGTGGGCCGCCGCCCGCTGGGATGACCGCCGCCTGCTGGGCGCGGCCGCCGGCATGACGCTGACCGGCTTTGTCAACCTGTGCGCGGTCTATGTGCAGGTGGATACCGACGACGCCTGGCTGACCAGCGCCGCCAGCGGCATCATCACCCGCGCGGCCGGCCTGGCCGAGACCGCCTTCTGCCTGCTGCTGTTCTATGCGGTGTACGACATTGCGGCGCACGGCTGCACCGTACCGCTGGCCGGCGCCGCCGGCCGCCCGGCAGGGGAGGCCCCGCCCCGCCGCCTAAACTCCCTGCCGGCCAAAGGCCCCGCCGGCGGTCCGCCCCGCTGGACCCGGAAGGAACTTCTTGCCCTGGCCGCCCTGACGCTGGCCACCGGCGTGCTCAGCTTTGCCTACCTGGGCGATATGACCGCCCCGCAAAACCCGCTGGACGCCGCTGGCGGTGCCCAGACCGTGACCTTTACCATCGACAGCGACCGCCAGCCCGCCACGCTGTGGATCTACCCCGGCGTCAACTCCGGCGACACGCTGACCCTGACCGACGGCGCCGGCAATGTGGTCTACCAGGGGCAGCTGGGGTCGGTGTTCTGCTGGCAGGCGGTGGCGCTGCCGGAATCGCAGGGGCAAAACTGGACGGCCACGCTTTCCGGCGGGCAGGTGTTTGAATTGTCTTTGCGGGACGCCGCCGGCGACCCGCTGCCGGTGACCACCACCTCCGGCGGCGCGGGCCTGTTTGACGAGCCCGACCTGGTGCCGGAAACCATCAGCCAGCTCAACAGCATGTATTTTGACGAGATCTACCACGGCCGCACCGGGTACGAGATGCTGCACGGCATGACCGTCTACGAGACCACCCATCCGCCGCTGGGCAAGGATCTTATCATGCTGGGCATCGCCATTTTTGGCATGACCGGCTTCGGGTGGCGGTTTTCGGGCACGCTGTTCGGCGTATTGCTGGTGCCGCTGGCCTGGTGCTTTGCCCGCCGGCTGACCCGCAAACGCTGGATCGGCGCGGCGGCCGGCTGCCTGCTGGCGCTGGATTTTATGCGGTTCAGCCAAAGCCGCATTGCCACCATTGATATTTACGGCACCTTCTTTATCCTGCTGGGGGCGCACTGCATGGTGTGGTATGCCCAGACGGCGCTGGAAAAGGGCATCGACAAGGCGCTTTTGCCCATGGCGCTGGGCGGCGTGGCCTTCGGGCTGGGGTGCGCGTCCAAGTGGACGGGGATGTATGCCGGCATCGGGCTGGCGATCCTGTATTTTGGCGTGCTGTACGCCCGCTGGCGGCAGCGCAGACCCGGTTCCCGGCAGGAGTTTTCCACCGCAATCCTGGGCGGCGTGCTGTTTTACGTGCTGGTGCCGTTCATCATCTATCTGGCGTCCTACCTGCCCTACACCTGGCGGGACCCGTCCTTCGGCGTGGCCGACTGGTGGAACTGCCAGACCGCCATGTACGACTACCACGCCAACCTGCAGGCCACCCACCCGTTTGAAAGCCGCTGGTACACCTGGCTTTTGGATCTGCGCCCGGTGTGGTATTACCAGAACAGCGGCCTGCCGGACACCATGCGCGGCAGCATTGCCGGCATGGGCGGGCCGGTGCTGTGGCTGGCCGGGCTGTACTGCGTGCTGCTGCTTGCCTGGCGGCAGCTGACCGGCCGGGGCAGCCGCCGCGGCGCCGCGGTGCTTGTGCTGTACGCGGCCCAGCTGGTGCCCTGGATGTTTGTGGCGCGGTGCACCTTTTTGTACCACTATTTCCCCAGCTCGATGTTCTGCCTGGCGGCCATTGCGGTGGTGCTGGCGGACATGCCCGACCAGAAAAAGGCCCGGCGCACAGCCGCCTGCCTGGTGGGGGCGTCGCTGGTGCTGTTTGTGTGGTTTTATCCCGTATTGTCCGGCCTGCCGGTGCCCACGGCCTGGGCGGCCAGCACGCTGTGGCTGCCCAGCTGGGGCTTTTACTGGGTCTGAACCGGGGGCAAAAAACATAAAATTACCCGCGAAAAGCGGCCTGCGGCAAACAGGCCGCTTTTTGGTGCTTTTGGCAGGGTGCACAAGCCGTGCCGGGACGGCGTTGTGTAAAATGCACATGAAAAAATTGGAAATTTCCGGCCAAATTACAGATTATGCTCCAAAAACGACAGATTATGCAAAAAGTGTGTTGGAGGGGAAAATCCGTGATAGAATTGTGTACAAGAAAAGAGAGGCTCTCGATTCGCAATGCACTTTCCGGATGGTGCATCTTGCATTGGCAAAGAGAAGGAGGAACTACGCGAAATATAATTTTGAAGGTGTCGGCCAGACCCGGCTTTTGGCCTTGACCGCAACAGGTAGGAATGGCGCAGGGGGCGGTTCCCCTGCGCATAAGACAAATTACATAGCCTTTTTCAGGAGGGATTCTTTTGGCAACAGATAAGAAGAAAAAGAAGCTGAGCGCAAAAGCATTTACCGCTATTGTGGCTCCGCTTCTGGCAATTCTGCTGGTGTTTTCCATCGTGCTGAGCGTGGTGACCACATCCAGCTATGACTTGGTTCTGCGTGACATTTTCGGTGAGACCGATTTCAATTTCGGCAATCCTGCCAGCAATATTGATGCGGAATATTACACTCGTGACATTGCTGATTCGGCGGAACTGCAGGCGGCGGAGCAGGCTTATACCCGCCAGGCCGGTGCAGAGGGCTTTGTCCTTTTGTACAACAAGGACGAGGACGGCAAGGGTCTGCCTGTAGAGCCCGGCTCCAAACTGAGCCTGTTCTCGGCTTCCTCCATTAACCTGCTGGCCGGCGGCACCGGTTCCGGTGTCAGCACCATTTCCAGCGATATGCGCACCGCGCTGATGGAGCAGGGTTTTACCATCAATGAGTCTCTGTGGAACTTCTACACGGAGAATAAGGACACCTACACCCGCGGCGGCGGCGCTATCATGTACGGCATGGCCGAGGACTGGTCCATCAATGAGGCGCCCATCGACGCCATCCCTGACGAGGCCAAGCAGGAAGCGGAGGGCACTACCCCCATCTTCTTCATCTCCCGTACCGGCGGCGAGGGACGTGACCTGGGCCGCTACATGGGCGATTCGGCCGCTACCGATGCTGACCGCGACAAGCATTATCTGGAGCCGGATTCCGTTGAGTTGGGCGTGATCGACTACTTGAATCAGAACTTCGACAATGTTATTATCGTAGTCAATACCAACAACGCTTTTGAGCTGGGATGGATCGCTGATTACGAGAATATCTCCACTGTGCTGTGGGCGCCCGGTGCCGGCGGCGATACCTGCCGCTCCATTGCCGATGTGCTCAGCGGTAACGTCCATCCCTCCGGCCACCTGGTGGACACCTTCGCCTATGACGCTTTCTCCTCCCCGGCCATGCAGAATATGGGCGATATGATGCTGGTCAACAACGGTGAGGATGTGGAAGCCGGCATCTTCTACGACGAGGGCATCTACGTTGGCTACAAATACTACGAGACACGCTATTTTGACAAGATGCTGGAGCAGGGAAATGCCGGCGACTACGACTATGCGGCCACCGTGCAGTATCCTTTCGGCTACGGCAATACCCTGACCACCTTCCAGTGGTCTGACTTTACCATGAGCAACATGGACGCCGACGGCAACATCCAGATCAGCGTCACCGTCACCAACACCGGTGACACCGACGGCCGCGATGTCGTCCAAGTTTATCTGAACGCGCCTTATACCGATTACGACAAAGCCAACTATGTGGAAAAGTCTGCTGTCTCCCTGGTGGGCTTTGAAAAGACCGGTGACCTGCAGCCCGGTGAATCCGAGACTGTCACTGTTACCGTCAACCGCGATGACTTTATCTCCTATGATGATGTCAATGCCAAGACCTACATCTTGGAGGCAGGCGATTATCTGCTGACCGCCGCCACCAACGCCCATCATGCGGCCAACAACTTCCTGGCCTACAGCGAGGTGGAGAATGATGGTCTGTTTGGTACGCCGGATGCTTCTATGGTGGGCGTCTGGACATACAGCTACACCGGCAACGGCGGTGTGGACAATGTGACCTTTGCCACCAGTGAGAACGGCACTGTCATCACCAACCAGTTCGACCATGCCAGCTACGACGAGCTGACCCCGCGCGACCAGTATCTGACCCGTCAGGACTGGGTCGGCACCTTCCCCAAAACCCACGGCAACCAGGACAGCCAGCGTGCCAGTGAGTACAGCGAAAAGAACGGCTACACCTGGGAAGTGGAAGTCTCCGACGAAATTGCTGATCAGATCAAACTCAAGGGTGCGGAGGCATCTCTGAACCCCATGTCCGAGGAAGAAGCTGCTTCCATGGCTGGTGAGTACAGCCAGGACGGCGACCTGGAACTTGTTGACTATCGCGGCCGCGACTTCGACGAGGTGGAGGCTGAAGGCGGCTGGGATGCCCTGATCGACCAGATGGATGTGGAAGATTTGGAAACCATCATCCGCAACGGCGGTTACCAGACCCTGGCCAACACCGAGACCGGCAAGCCCCGTGCTATCGACTTCGACGGCCCCTCCGGCCTGAATGAGGGCGGCGTCACCCACGAGCCTTACTCCATCACCTACCCCTGCGCCGCCAACCTGGCTGCCAGCTGGGATCGTGAGAACTCCTACCTGCACGGCTACTATGTGGGCGAGGATGCCCTGGCCGCTGACGGCAACTGGGGCGATCATACTTACATCGGGATCATTTCTGGCTGGTATGCTCCGGCTATGAATATCCACCGTACCCCCTTTGCCGGCCGTAACTTCGAGTATTATTCTGAAGATGGATTCATGTCCGGCGAGATGGCTTTGGAGGCCAGCAGCGCCTGCGCTGAAAAGGGTGTCTATGCCTACATCAAGCACTTTGCCCTGAACGACCAGGAGGACCACCGCAACGGTGTGGCAACCTTTGCCAACGAGCAGGCCATCCGCGAGATCTACCTCAAGCCTTTCCAGACCTGCATCGAGGACCGCCCGATGACCGCCATCAAGCTGCAGCAGTACGATGCTGATACCGACAGCTACACTGAGACTACAGCCGAGATACCGGCAGTCATGGCAGTTATGTCCTCCTTCAACCGCATCGGCTGCACCTGGGCCGGCGGCAACTACAACCTGCTCACCGCTGTGCTGCGCGACGAATGGGGCTTTGACGGCACCATCATCACCGACTACGACGGCGGCGGCTACATGGACACCGAGCAGTGCATCCGCGCTGGCGGCGACCTGAAACTGACCGGTTATGCGGTGGATGCCCCGCTGGACATCACCAATCCGGCTTCCCAGTATTATTCCCGTCAGGCTCTCAAACACATCCTGTACACGACTGTAAACTCCAACGCTATGAATGGCGTGGTGCATGGTACTGAGATCGTCGAGCTGCCGTTTGCAAACTATTACTTCATCCTGATCGGCGAAGCCATTGTGGCTGCTGCCCTGATCGTCTGGGGTGTTGTTGCGATCCGCCGCCGCTGGAAAAACGAAAAAGCGGCAAAGTAACTGCCCGATAACGCTAAAGCGGACAGAACAGATGCTGTGTGTACAAAACCTCACGGAAAAAACATCTGTGGATCGCTAACATGAAAAATGGGACTGCGTCTGGTTTCTGCTTGCAGGCAGACGCCAGGCGCAGCCTGTTTTTATCCGCGAAGGAGCTAATGTCATGCCCGATACAAAAACAATTATCCAGCAGCTTTCGCTGGAGCAAAAATGCGCGCTGCTGTCCGGCGCGGCGACCTTCAAGACCCGCGCGCTGCCGCAGTACGGCATCCCGGCCATCTGGCTGAGCGACGGCCCCCACGGCCTGCGCAAGCAGGCCGGCCCGGCGGACCATCTGGGCCAGAACCCCAGCGAGCCTGCCACCTGCTTTCCCACGGCGTCGGCCGTGGCCAGCAGCTGGGACCCCGCCCTGGGCGAGGAGATCGGCCGCGCCCTGGGCGCGGAAGCTGCCGCCCAGGACGTGGCGGTGGTGCTGGGACCCGGCCTGAACACCAAGCGCAGCCCGCTGTGCGGCCGCAACTTTGAATATTTCTCCGAGGACCCCTATCTCTCCGGCAAAATGGCCGCCGCCTACATCCGCGGCATCCAGGCAAACGGCGTGGCCGCCTGCCCCAAGCATTTTGCCGCCAACAGCCAGGAGCTGCGCCGCATGGCCACCGACTCGGTGGTGGACGAGCGCACCCTGCGGGAGCTCTACCTGACCAACTTCGAGATCGCGGTCAAGGAGGGCGCCCCCAAAACCATCATGACCAGCTACAACCTGGTCAACGGCACCTACGCCAACGAGAACCCCCACCTGCTCAAAGAGATCCTGCGGGACGATTGGGGCTTTGCCGGCGCCGTCGTCACCGACTGGGGCGGCTCCAACGACCATGCGCTGGGCGTCAAAAACGGCTCGACGCTGGAAATGCCCGCCCCCGGCCTGGATTCGGTCCGGGAACTGGTCAGGGCGGTGCAGGACGGCAAGATCAGCGAGGTGGACGTTAACGCCCGGCTGGAGGAGCTGCTGACGCTGGTGGATTCCACCACCGCGGCGGTGGAAAAGGCCCCCAAGACCATCGACTGGGACGCCCACCACGCGCTGGCCCGCAAAGCCGCCGCCGAGAGCATCGTGCTGCTGAAAAACAAGGGCGGCCTGCTGCCGCTGGACCCCGCCGCCAAGGTGGCCGTCATCGGCGACTTTGCCGACAAGCCCCGCTACCAGGGGGCGGGCTCCAGCCTGGTCAACGCGCCCAGGGTGGACAGCTTCCGCCAGGTATTCGAGGCCAGTGGCCTGCGCTGTGCCGGCTACGCCAAAGGCTTTGACCGCAACGGCAGACCCGACCCCGCCCTGCAGGCGGAGGCCGTCTCGCTGGCTGAGCAGGCCGACGTGGTGTTGCTGTTTTTGGGCCTGGACGAGGTCAAGGAGACCGAGGGCCTGGACCGCAGCGACATGAAACTGGCGCAAAACCAGATCGACCTGCTTTTGGCCGTGCACCGGGCCAACCCCCGGCTGGTGGTGGTCTTGAGCTGCGGCAGCGCCGTCGAGACCGGCTGGGCCAGCCACTGCCAGGCGCTTGTGTGGGCCGGGCTGTCCGGCCAGGCCGGGGCGGGCGCCGTGCTGGACGTGCTGACCGGCAAGGTAAACCCCGCCGGCCGCCTGGCCGAGACCTGGCCCCTGCACTGCGAGGACAACCCCAGCTGCAAAAACTTTGGCCGCGACGGCCGCACCGTCGAATACCGCGAGGGCCTGTACGTGGGCTACCGCTACTACCAGACCGCCGGCGTGCCGGTGGCGTATCCCTTCGGCTACGGGCTGAGCTATACCGCCTTCGAGTACAGCGGTCTGCACGCCACGCCGGAAGGCGTGACGCTGACGGTGAAAAACACCGGCAGCCTGCCCGGCGACGAGGTGGTGCAGGTGTATGTTTCGAAACCCGACGCCAAAATTTTCCGCCCGATGCAGGAGCTGAAAGGCTTCGCCCGCGTGCACCTGGAAGCAGGGGAGAGCAGGACCATCGCCATCCCGCTGGACGACAAGGCGTTCCGCTACTGGAACGACCCGGCCGGCCGCTGGGCGGTGGAGGGCGGCAGCTACACCGTGCGGGTGGGCGCCTCCAGCGAGGACATCCGCCTGGAGGGCACCGTCACGGTGGCGCCCTCCGGCGACGCCGATCCTTACGCGGGGCTGGCGCTGCCCCACTACCAGAGCGGCCAGGCGCAGGATGTGCCCGACGCCGAGTTCGAGGTGCTTTTGGGCCATGCCGTCCCGCACCCGAAAGTCGCCATCGACCGCAACATGACGCTGGGCGAGATCGGCCACGGCCGCAGCCCGCTGGGCTGGCTGGTCCATGTGGTGCATAAGCACCTGCTGGACAAGAGCTTGCAAAGCGGCACGCCGGACCTCAACCTGCTGTTCAACTACAACATGCCGCTGCGGGCCATTGCCAAAATGACGGGCGGCATGGTCAGCATGGGCATGGTGGACGGGCTGGTCATGGAACTGAAAGGCTTTTGGATCATCGGCATCCTGCGGGTGCTGTTTGAACTGGTCAAAAACCTGATCTTGAACGCATCCATGGAAAAACGCCTGAACCGCGGCGGCAAGGAGGCACAGCCATGAACCTTTGGACAAAATTTGCCGCCAAGCACCCCGCGGCCGCCAAGTGGGTGCGGGAGGGCGGCCTGTTCGTCATCGTCAGCAACCTGATCACGGTGTTCAAGTACCTGATGCTGCAGTTTCTGCCCGCGGCCTTTGCCGGCTTGGGTGACCAGAGCTTCGGCTGGCCGGGCATCCCGGTGACGCTGTTCGGCGAGACGTTCGAGTGGAACATCCTGGGCTACGACCAGGCCCACGGCGGCCTTGCCTACTTCTGCGCCTACATGGTGGCCATGGTCATCGGCGAGTGCATCAATTTCCCCATCCAGCGGAATTTTGTGTTCCGCTCCAAGGGCAAACTCGGCCCGCAGATCGCCTGGTATCTGGCGGCGTTCTGCGTCATTACCTGCATCGTCAACTCCATCAACTGCGTGTGGGTGGCGGTGGCCGGGCTGTTCGTGCCCGACTTCATCTACAACATCGGCACCACCGTATTGAACGGCGGTATCTCGATGGTGGTGTTCTTCTTCGTCAACAAGATCATCTTCCCTTCGGCGGAGGGCACCGCGCCCCAAAAAGCCGCAGGCAATGCCTGATGCTTCCCCGTAACGGCGGCTTGTGACCGTTCTCACTTCTTCGTTACAATCTCTCTTCCGCCGCCGTGCCTGCGCCCCGGACCTCTTTTGAGGCCGGGGCGCTTTTGCGTCTGCGGCCTGTTCCCGTGCCAATGTGACAGAACTGTAAGGTTGGGCCCCGCTTTTGTAAGGCAGCGCGATGGAACCGCCCGGCCGCGCGCAGTATAATACAGGTACAGGGTGCGGGACGGCCCCATACCCCAACGCACTGCACGCCGCGCCGTCCGCCCCTGTCAGCCGGGGCCGCCCGGCTGCCCTGCAAGTCCGCGGGCGGGCGCGCCGGAGCCTTTCTTCCCCGTTTGGTACCGGCGCATCTGCCGCCCGCGGCAGCCGACCCCGCGGCGCCGCCGCGAAACGATACACAACGATGCAAGGAGAAACACCATGTCACTGCTTGAGATCCGGCACCTGGAAAAAACCTATTCCACACGTTTTGGCGGGACCAAGGTGCAGGCCCTGGCCGACGTAAACTTTGCCGTCGAGCGCGGCGAGTACCTGGCCATCATGGGCGAATCCGGCGCCGGCAAGACGACGCTTTTGAACATCCTGGCCGCGCTGGACCGCCCCACCGGCGGCGAGGTGCTTTTGAACGGCAAGGATATCACCAAAATCAGCGAGAAAGCCATCTCGGCCTTCCGCCGCGACCACCTGGGCTTTGTGTTCCAGGACTTCAACCTGCTGGACACCTTCTCGCTCAAGGACAACATCTTTCTGCCGCTGGTGCTGGCGGGCACCCCCTACCACGACATGGAGATGCGGCTGGGACCCATCGCCCGGCAGCTGGGCATTGTGGAACTCCTGGAAAAGTACCCCTACGAGGTCTCCGGCGGGCAGAAACAGCGGGCCGCCGTGGCGCGGGCGCTGATCACCCGGCCGGAACTGATCCTGGCCGACGAGCCCACCGGCGCGCTGGATTCCCGCTCCTCCGACAGCCTTCTGCGGCTGTTTGGCGAGATCAACGCCGGCGGCCAGACCATTTTGATGGTCACCCACAGCGTGCGGGCCGCCAGCCACGCGGGCCGGGTGCTGTTTTTGCGGGACGGCCAGGTCTACCACCAGCTGTACCGCGGCCGGCTGACCACCGAGCAGATGTTCGCCCGCATTTCGGACACGCTGACCGCGCTTTCCGGGGGTGAGGACCATGACTAAACTGGCGCTGTACCTGCGGCTGGCCGGGCAGAACCTGGCCAAGAACCGGCAGTATTATTTTCCGTTTTTCCTGATTGGCTCCGCCTGCACCGCCATGTGCTACCTGATGCTGTTTTTGACCTACAACGACAGCGTTATGGAGATGCGCGGCGCGGCCTACGTGCTGCTGATGCTGGGGCTGGGCAGCGTTATCATGGCGTTTTTGGCCGTCTGGATCATGGCCTACGCCAACGGCTTTGTCATCCGGCGGCGCAACCGGGAGCTGGCGCTGTACAATATCCTGGGCATGCAAAAAAGCAACATCGCCGCGGTGCTGGGGTTCGAGATGCTGTTCCTCTGCCTGGCCTGCGTGGCGGCGGGGCTGGCGCTGGGGGCGCTGTTCTCCAAATTGATGCTGCTGGTGCTGCTGCGGCTGATGCGGTTTGAGGTGGTGATGGGCTTTTCCTTCAGCATCCCCGCCGCCTGGCAGACGGCGGCGGCCATGGCGGTGCTGTTTTTCTGCCTGTACCTGTTCGACCTGCGGCAGGTGCGGCGGGCCGACCCCATCAACCTGCTCCACTCGGACCGGGTGGGCGAGCGGGAACCCAAAAGCCGCTGGCTGCTGGCGCTGTTTGGCCTGGTCACGCTGGGGGCGGGCTACTACATCGCCGCCACGACCACCGACATCGCCATGGTCATTCTGCTGTTTTTTGTGGCGGTGGCGCTGGTCATTGTGGGCACCCACTGCCTGTTTGGCGCGGGCAGCGTGGTGGCGCTCAAGGCGCTGCGCAAAAACAAGCGGTTTTACTACCAGCCGCGGCACTTTACCGCGGTGTCCGGCATGATCTACCGCATGAACCAGAACGCCCGCGGCCTGGCCAACATCTGCATCCTGGTCACCACCGTGCTGGTCAGCGTGGCGACGACGGTCTGCCTGTATATGGGCATCGAGAGCACCGTGGATACCATGTACCCCAACGCCATCGGCATCAACGCCATTTGCAGCGACGAGACCTACCGGGACACAGACTTTTCCCAGTGGGACGCCCGGATGCGGCAGGTGGCCGCGGACTACGGCGTGGCCGACGACGAGTTTGCCAGCTTTGCGCTGCTTGTGGTGGACACCCACTACGCCGACGGCGCCTTTACCGCGGATGTGCCGGCCAACCAGTATGCGGCGGACGCCTGGAACGTGCGCATCATGCACGCGGGCGACTATGCCCGCCTGACCGGCCAGACCGCGGCGCTGCAGCCCGGCCAGGTGCTGGCCAACGGCCTGCCGGAGGGTGTTGCCGACTTTACGGTGGGCGGCGTGGCCATGACGGCGGCGGGGGAGTGCGAGCCTTTCCCGGCGCTGAACGGCCAGATGGAGAGCGCCCACACGGTCTGCCTGGTGGTCGCCGACCAGGACACCCTGGCCGACCTGGTAAAGCAGATCACCCCCACCGAGACCGGCTTTGTCCCCTCGGTGCGCTGGGTGGTGGCCATCAACCCTGCCAGCGTGACCGACGCGGAACAGGTGGATCAGTGCGCCACCGCCCTGCAAAATGCCGCCGAGCCGCTGCCGCAGTGCATGGACCGCATCACCGTGTTTACCAACATTGGTATGCGGCAGCAGATGTACAACATGAACGGCAGCTTTGTGTTTTTGGGCATCTTCCTGGCGGTGATGTTCACCATGGCCACCGTGCTGATCATCTACTACAAGCAGCTGTCTGAAGGGTACGAGGACCGCAGCCGCTTTGTCATCATGCAGCAGGTGGGCATGAGCGCCGCCGAGGTGCGGGCCACCATCCGCAGCCAGGTGCTGATGATCTTCTTTTTGCCGCTGATCATGGCGGCCATCCATCTGGCGGCGGCCTTCCCCATGCTGTTTAGGCTGATCTCGGCGTTCGGCGTGGCGGACCAGGGGCTGTTCGTGCTGTGCTGCCTGGTCACGCTGGGGGTGTTCGCCCTGTGCTATGTGGCGGTCTACGCCCTGACGGCGAAAAAGTATTACGCCATCGTCAAGATGTGACGCCGGCAGATCCTTTTTGAAAAACAAACGCAAAAACAAACGCATAGAAAAAAGGCCGTGCGGCGCTTCCCCAAAAAGGGGAAAGCCCGCACGGCCTTTTATGGCAGGGGAAAGGGGGCGCTCACTCGCCGCGGCTGCGCTTGACGGCAAACCATACCACCACGCACACCGCCGCAAAGGCCAGCCCCAGGCAGGGGAAATACAGCGCACTGTCCAGCAGGCCCACCGCCGGGTGGCTGGCGGCGCACACCGCACCCAGCAGCAGCGCCGCCGCGGCGCTGACCACCAGCGCGCCGGTGTGGCGGGTGTCCCGCGGTTCCAGCCGGCTTTCCAGCGAGCGCAGCTTTTCCAGCTCGTGCAAAAGCTCGTCGGCGTCCTCCATACCGGCCGATACAAAATAGCTCTGCCTTGCCTCGGCGCCGCCCGGCATGCGTACTGCGCAGACCAGCGCGTAGCCGCCGGCAGCGGGTTTCAGGTTTTCCACCGCCAGGATCTGCGGCGCCAGGCCGGTCAGGCTTTGGGGCTGGGCCATGTACTTTTGCAGCACGCCGCCGGTCAGGTTTGCCAGGATGCGCTGGGTCTTGACGGCGGCGCCCATCACATTGCGTCCGCCCGCCCGCTGCCGCACATAGCTGCGGGCGTCCACGGCAAACAGACGGCCCTCGTCGTCCCGGCAGTAGATCATGGTGTCCGCCTCGCTGCGTCGGCCCAGCGCCACCGCCAGAGCCACCACCAGCGCGGTGATGCCCAGCACCATCAACAGCATCGAAAGCTCCCTTGGCCAGCCGAACACCAGCGGCGCAATGCCGCCCAGCACCGCCAGCAGGATTGCCAGCACCAGAATGCCCGCCATCCGGGCCAGCAGATGCACCGCATAGCCGCCCTTCTGCGCGCGCTGAGAGATCCAGATCTTCATAACAGCAACACCCCTTGCAGCGGATCGACCGCTGATCGATACCCTTATCATAAGCGCCGCCGCGGCTTTTGTCAATGCGGCAGGTCAGCGGGCGGCGCTTTGCTCCAGGTGGCGGTCGATGGTGCGCCACAGCCACAGCGCAAACAGCAGCCCGGCGCACAAAAACATCTGCCCGGTGCCCAGTGCCTCCAGCGTGAACACGCTGAAGGCCACCCCGGCCAGAAACAGCAACGTCACCAGCAGATAGGTCAGGCTGATGCGCAGCTCCCGCCGGGCCTGGGCGGCGTCCTCCGGGCCGGCGGCGCGGCGCATGCGCCGCCACACCAGCGCGTGCAGCGTCATCTGGCGGAAGTTGTTGGTGCAGAACACCGTGGATACCGGCACGCCGTGCAGCGCCGTAAAGGTGTTGTACTGCAGCGCCGCCGCAAAAAACACCGGCCACAGGTACAGCGCAAAGGAAATATCGGAAAGCGCCCCCACCGGCAGCAGCCCCTGCAGCAAAAAGCAGGCGGCCTCCACCAGCAGGCAGGCGCGCTGCCAGCGGCGGGCGTCGCCGCCAAACAGCCGCACCGGCAGCACCACCGTCAGCGCAATGCCCAAAATGAACAGCGCCAGCCCGCCCAGCCGCGCCGCCACGCCCGCCCACTGGCCGGTGTGCAGCTCGCCGATCAGGCTGATCATGCTGCCGGTCTGGGCGTTGGCGAACACATGGCCGCAGAAAAGGCTGCCGAACCCGCCGGCAATGCCGCCGCTGAAGGCCAGCAGCGCAAAGCAGGCTTCCTCCTGCCGGGAGGAGAGCGCGTTGAGAGAGAAGGCGGGCAGGGTATGCAGATTCATCAGGGTCCCTCCAGACAGCGGGCGGCTGCCCGCTTCAGATTGTCGAAAAAGTTAAAATCCGTCGCCGTCGGCGGACAGGCGCCGACGACGGCGACACCACTAGGGAAATTTTGCGGCAAATTGTGTGCGAGGAGCTGTGCTCCGAGTGCGCGATTTGCCGTAAAATTTTGTCGAAGGGGATTCCAAAGGGGGAAACGCGCCGAGCTGGCGTTAGCCAGTCGAAGCGTTGCCCCCTTTGCAGCGTGTCGAGTTTCTCGACACGCTGAGGCGGGCGGCTGCCCGCTTGGATTTGGGTACAGTATACTGCCGTTTGGCAAACCTGTCAAAGAACCGGCGCAAACTTTGTAAAAACCACACAAAAATCCCCGGCCTGCGGGGGAATGCAGGCCGGGGAACCGGCAAGGGAAGAAGGGGCGCGGGCAAAGCCGTTACGCCGTCACGTCCTCAAACTGGCTGTTGTACAGCTCGGCGTAGAAACCGCCTTTGGCCAGCAGTTCCTCGTGCCTGCCCTGCTCGACGATGTCGCCGTCGCGCATGACCAGGATGGTGTCGGCGTCGCGGATGGTGGACAGCCGGTGGGCGATGACAAAGCTGGTGCGGCCGCGCATCAGGTTGTCCATGGCGGTCTGGATGCGCTGTTCGGTGCGGGTATCCACCGAGCTGGTGGCCTCGTCCAAAATCAGGATCCTGTTGTCCGCCAAAATGGCGCGGGCGATGGTCAAAAGCTGCTTCTGGCCCTGGCTGACGTTGGAGGCGTCCTCGTTCAGCTCCATCTGGTAGCCGCCGGGCAGCGTGCGGATAAAGTGGTCGGCATTGGCAGCCTTGGCTGCGGCGATGACCTCCTCGTCGGTGGCGTCCAGGCGGCCGTAGCGGATGTTCTCCATAATGGTGCCCTTGAACAGCCAGGTGTCCTGCAGCACCATGCCAAAGCCCTCGCGCAGCTCGGTGCGGTCAAAGTCCCTGACGTTGTGGCCGCTTAAGGTGATGGAGCCGCTGTCCACGTCGTAGAAGCGCATCAGCAGCTTGACCATGGTGGTCTTGCCGGCGCCGGTGGGGCCGACGATGGCCACCTTCTGGCCCGGCTCCACATGGCAGCTGAAGTCGTGGATGATGACCTTGTCCGGGGTGTAGCCAAAGCGCACGTGGTCAAAGTCCACATGGCCGTCGATGACGGCAGGGTCGGTGCGGCGGGCGGGGTCGGCCTTCTGGTCCTCCTCCGGCTCGGCCAAAAACTCAAACACGCGCTCGGCGGCGGCCGCCATGCTCTGCAGCATGTTGGACACCTGCGCTAGCTGCTGGATGGGCTGGGTGAAGTTTTTAACGTACTGGATAAAGGCCTGGATCTCGCCGATGGTGATGATGCCCTGGGCCGCAAAGATGCTGCCTACCACGGCCACCGCCACGTAGCCCAGGTTGCCCACAAAGTTCATCACCGGCATCATCAGGCCGGAGAGGAACTGGCTCTTCCAGGCGGACTCGTACAGCTTGTCGTTGGCGGTGCCAAACTCGTCCAGCACCGCGGTCTCGCGGTTGAAGGCCTTGACGACGTTGTGGCCGGAGTAGACCTCCTCCACCTGGCCGTTGACGTCGCCCAGGTATTTCTGCTGGGCACGGAAATATTTCTGGCTGAAGCGCACCACCAAAAGCACCAGGCAGATGGATACCGGCAGGATCAGGATGGCGATCAGCGTCATGGCCGGGCTGATGGACAGCATCATGATCAGCACGCCGATCATGGTGGTGATGCTGGTGATCAGGGTGGTGACGCTCTGGTTCAAACTCTGGCCCAGCGTGTCCACATCGTTGGTGATGCGGCTCAAAACCTCGCCGACGGTGCGCTTTTCAAAGTAGGCCAGCGGCAGGCGGTTGATCTTTTCGCTGATCTGACGGCGCAGGTCGTAGCACAGCCGCTGGGACACGCCGCTCATCAGCCAGCCCTGCACAAAGCTGAAACAGGCCGAAAGCAGGTACATGCCCAGCAAGATCAGCAAGATCTGGCCGATGTAGCCGAAGTCGATGCTGCCGGTGCCGGTGATCATGGCGTACCAGCCGGTGGCCAGGGCCGTGGTGGCCTCGGCCAGGATCTTGGGCCCCGCAATGTTGAAGATGGTGGAAAGCATGGCAAAGACCAGCACGGCAATGAACGCCGCGCGGAATTTGCCCATGGTGCCCAGCAGGCGGCGCAGGGTACCGGTCAGGTCCTTGGGCTTTTCGCCGGGACCGCGTCTTACTGGCGGCATCAGGCCTCGCCTCCTTTCGCAGTTTCGCCGGCGGTGACGCTGGCTTTGGCCAGGTCCTTCTCGCTCAGCTGGCTTTTGGCGATCTCGCGGTATTCGGGGCAGGTGGCCAGCAGGTCCGCATGGCGGCCGCAGCCGACGATACGGCCATCGTCCAGCACCAAAATCTGGTCGGCGTGCAGCACCGTCGAGATGCGCTGCGCCACAATGATGACGGTGGCGTCGCCGGTCTTTTCTTTCAGCGCGCGGCGCAGCGTAACGTCGGTCTTGTAATCCAGCGCCGAGAAGCTGTCGTCAAACAGATAGACTTTGGGATTTTTGGCGATGGCGCGGGCGATGGAAAGCCGCTGCTTCTGCCCGCCGGAAACATTGGTGCCGCCCTGGGCGATGGGGCTTTGGTAGCCCTCCGGTTTGGCCGAGATGAACTCGGTGGCCTGGGCGATCTCGGCCGCCTGCACCATGTCGGCGTCGGGGATGGCGTCGCCGCCGAATTTCAGGTTGGACTCGATGGTGCCGGAGAACAGCACCCCCTTCTGCGGCACATAGCCCAGCTGGGCGCGCAGCGTCTCCTGGGGCATCTGCCGCAGATCTACGCCGTCCAGCGTGATCTTGCCGCCGGTGACGTCGTAAAAACGGGGGATCAGGTTGAGCAGCGTCGACTTGCCGCAGCCGGTGGAGCCGATGATGGCGGTGGTCTTGCCCGGCTCGGCGGTGAAGGTGATGTCCTCCAGCGCGTCGGCGTCGGCGCCGGGGAAGCGGAAGTTCACGTGGTCAAACTGCACCACGCCGCGCCACTGCTTGTTTTCCAGGCCGGCGGGCAGCTGCGCCGGGGCCGGGTCCTCGATGACCGGCTCGGTGCGCAGCACTTCCTCGATGCGGTCGGCGGCCACGCCCGCGCGGGGCAGCATGATGGAGATGGCCGTCAGCATCAGGAAGGACATGACGATCTGCATGGTGTAGGTGATAAAGGCGATCAGGTCGCCCACCTGCATGCCGCTGGTTTCCATGGCATGGCCGCCGAACCAGACGATCAGCAGGCTGATGCCGTTCATGATCAGCGTCATGGCCGGCATCATAAAGGTCATGGTCCGGTTGGTGAACAGCTGGGTCTTCATCAGGTCCTTGTTGGCGGCGTCAAAGCGTTCTTCCTCGAACTTTTCGCGGCTGAACGCGCGGATGGGCATGATGCCGGTCAAGATCTCGCGGCTGACCAGGTTCAGCCGGTCCACCAGCTTCTGCATGATCTTGAACTTGGGCATGGCCACCTGCATCAGCACAAACACCAGCGCCAGCAGCAGCGCCACCGCCAGCACGATGATCCAGGACAGGCCGGTGTCGGTGCCGGCCACCCGGATGATGCCGCCGATGCCCAAAATCGGCGCATAGATGACGATGCGCAACAGCATGACCGAGGTCATCTGCACCTGCTGGATGTCGTTGGTGGTGCGGGTGATCAGCGACGCGGTGGAGAAGCGGTCGGTCTCGGCGTTAGAGAAGCTGATGACCTTGCCGAACACCTGCCGGCGCAGGTCGCGGCCCACCGCGGCCGACACCCGGCTGGCCAGAAAGCCCACCGAGATGGCCGCCGCGGCCATCAGCAGCGCCACCAGCAGCATCTCGCCGCCGGTGGTCAGCAGGTAATGCATCTGCACGTCGCCGTCGATGCCCTGGGCCTGGTACTCCAGCCGCACCAGCTGCACGGCCTGGCTGGCCAGCGTCTCGGCGGTGGTCTCGTCCAGGCTGCCGGCTGCGCCGGCCAGCCGGGTCAGCAGCGCCTCGTGGTCAAAGCCGGGCGCGGCGGCCGCGGCGCTGAGCATGGCGGCGGCGCTGTCCAGGTCCTGCGGTTCCGGCAGGGCGGTCTCCACGCCCTGCCGGCTGGCGGACTGGGCCGCGGCCGCCATATACAGCGCCACGTCGGGGGTGGTCAGCGCGTCGGCCAGGGCGGCCTGCTGTTCCTCGGTGACGGTGTCCAGCAGCGCGCGCACGCCGTTTTCGTCGGCGGGGCCGTAGGCGGCGTCCAGCGCGGCGGCGTCCTCGCCGCTCATCAGCACCGACAGGGCGTCCAGCGTGGTCTGGCGGGCGGATCCCGGCAGGCCGTTTTCCACGCCGCCCTGCTGGATGCCCACATCCACGATGTCAGAGGTGTAGCTTGGCAAAGCCAGGTCGCAGTTGGCCTGCACCAGCAGCAGGACCACCACTGCCAAAATGGTGGCCCAATGCTTTGCCAGGTGACGGAAAATATTCAGCATGAAGCAGTTTCCTCCTTTTGGGATTGCTGTGTTTGCCCGCAGGGGCAGGGGGCGGGAACTGCGCCGTCCTGGGCCGGAAGCTCGGCGCGCATGGCTTCGTCCCAGGCGCGGCAGCTTGCCAGCATACGGGCAAACTCCGCCTCGCCCATGCGGCAGACCACGCGGCGCATATACTCCCGCAGCCCGTCCTCCACCTGGCGGCGCAGCGCCAGCCCGGCGGGGGTCAGCCGCACCAGGGCGCGGCGGTGGTCGGCGGGGTCGGGCACGCGCTCGGCCAGGCCGGCGTCCTCCAGCTGCCGCAGCGAGCGGGACACCGCCGCCGGCAGCACCCGCAGCTGCGCCGCCAGGGTGGAGACCGGGATGGTCCCGTCCCTGCCGTGCCGGTCGATGGTAACGCCCAGCCGCTCCAGCATAAAAAACTGCCCCCTGGGGCAGCAGCGTTCCACCTGCTGCAGGCTGAGCTGTACGGTCTTGTACATCTGCCACAGCAGCTGGAACAGCTCGCTCAAAGTCTGGTCCGAGTCCATGGGGACGCCGCCTTTCCGCCCCGGCCGGAAAAACCGGGACTGTAAATTACTTAACCTGCGTTAAGCATTTGCTTATACAGAATACCCCCGCCCGGCGCAGGATGAAGTGACCCCCAAAAGTTAGACAATATTTGAAAGTAAAAATTGTTCAAGCA